>JAEEGL015943327.1_pt1 | contig 18188 bp, 9 predicted proteins | sample 9134231 | NCBI WGS metagenome assembly JAEEGL01 (sample SAMN16246548, study PRJNA631951) | gut metagenome | biome: gut microbiome; feature: rumen; material: fiber-attached | host: Bos | place: Iran: Karaj | collected 2018-10 | reverse complement strand
GACGCGATGCTGGTGCAGGCGAAGAAGGACGGCTTCAGCGACCTCTATCTCTCGCGGCTGCTGAAGATGCCAGAGGAGAAGATCCGTGAGCAGCGCATTGCGCTGGGGGTGGAGGAGAAGTGGGAGCCAGTGCCTGTCTCGGGCGTCAAGGACGCGTGCTACTACTTCAGCAGCTACAACCTGGAGAAGGACGAGACGGTCGCCTCGCCGAATCCGAAGAAGGTGATGGTGCTGGGTGGCGGGCCGATCCGCATCGGGCAGGGCATCGAGTTCGACTACTGCTGCGTGCACGCGGCGAAGGAGCTGCGCAAGCTGGGCTATGAGACGATCATGGTCAACTGCAATCCCGAGACCGTCTCGACCGACTACGACACCTCGGACAAGCTCTACTTCGAGCCGCTGACCATCGAGGATGTGCTGGCGATCTACAAGAAGGAGAAGCCGCTGGGCGTCATCGTGCAGTTCGGCGGTCAGACCCCGCTGAACCTCTCGGAGAAACTGGCGGCGGCGGGGGTGAAGATCCTGGGCACGACGCCAGAGACGATCGCGCTCGCGGAAGACCGCGACCTCTTCCGGAATCTGATGCAGCGCATGGGCATCGCGATGCCTGAATCGGGCATGGCCGCGAATCTGGACGAGGCGATCGCGATCGCGCGCCGCATCGGGTACCCCGTGATGGTTCGCCCGTCGTTCGTGCTGGGCGGCCGCGGCATGGAGGTCGTCCACGACGAGGCGATGCTGCGCGAGTATGTGCTGAAGGCGGAGGAGGAGGTCTCGCCAGACCGCCCGATCCTGATCGACCGCTTCCTCGACGACGCGCTGGAGGCGGAGGCCGACGCCATCTGCGACGGCAGGCACGCCTTTGTGCCCAGCGTGATGGAGCACATCGAACTGGCGGGCATCCACTCGGGCGATTCGGCGTGCGTGATTCCGCCCCCGACGATGGGCGAGGAGAAGCTGAACGAACTGAAGGACATCACGCGGCGCATCGCGGTCGAGATGGGGGTGGTCGGGCTGATCAACGTGCAGTTCGCGATCTGCCGCGGCAAGGTCTATGTCATCGAGGCGAATCCGCGCGCGTCGCGGACGGTGCCGCTGGTCTCGAAGGTGTGCGGCGTCTCGATGGCGCGCTACGCGACCGACGCGATGATGGGGCTGACGCTAAAGGAACTGGGGCTGCGCGAGAAGAAGATCCCGCACTACGGCGTGAAGGAGGCGGTCTTCCCGTTCCCGATGCTGCCTGAGGTCGACCCCGTGCTGGGGCCTGAGATGCGCTCGACTGGCGAGGTGCTCGGGCTGTCGAGCGACCTGGGGCTGGCGTTCTTCAAGGCGGAGGAGGCGGTCAAGCCGCCGCTGCCGCTCTCGGGCACGGTGCTGATCACCGTCAATCCTGGCGACCACGAGGCGATCATCCCCGCCGCGAAGCGCTTCGCGGACGAGGGCTTCAGGCTGATGGCGACGGGCGGGACCGCGGCGTCGCTGCGCGCGGCGGGCGTGGCGGTGACCGAGGTCGCGAAGATCGGCGAGGGGCGCCCCGACATCCTGGACGTCCTCAAGAACGGGCAGGTGCAGCTGGTCGTCAACACGCCGATCGGCAAGGCCTCCGCGAAGGACGATTCGTACATCCGCAAGAACGCGATCCGCTATGGGGTGCCCTATATGACGACGGTCGCCGCCGCCAATGCGGCCGCCAACGGCATCGCCGCGAAACTCAAGGGGCATGACGGCGTCAAGGCCCTGCAGGACTACCAGAAGGACGTCGACGAGGCATAGGGCATGGAAACGGTGAAGACTCCGACGCTGGTGGTGCTGGCCGCAGGCATGGGCAGCCGATACGGCGGCATCAAGCAGATGGATCCCGTCGGGCCCGACGGCGAGTTCATCCTCGACTACTCGGTATACGACGCATGGCGCGCGGGCTTCCGTCGCGTGGTCTTCATCGTCCGCGAGGACATCGAGGAGGCGCTGCGCGGGCATTTCGCGGGGCGGCTGGACGGGCGCATCGAGGCCGACTACGCCGTGCAGCGGCTGACCGACCTGCCGACGGGCTACGAATGCCCGTCGGGGCGCGCGAAGCCGTGGGGGACGGGGCACGCGATCTGGTGCGCGCGCCATGCCGTCAAAGGCCCCTTCGCGGCGATCAACGCGGACGACTTCTACGGGCGGCGCTCGTTCGAGGAGCTCGCGGCCTTCTTGAACGGCCCCGAGCTGACCGATTCCTCGTGCGCGCTGGTGGCCTTTCGGCTGGCGAACACGCTCTCCGAAAACGGCAGCGTCTCGCGCGGCATCTGCACGGGCGACGCCGACGGCATGCTGGCCGACATCGTCGAGCGAACCTCGATCGAGCCTGACGGCGCGGGGGCGCGCTTCAAGGATGAACGGGGGGAATGGCAGCCACTGACTGGCGAGGAACCCGCCTCGATGAATCTCTGGGCCTTCCCCGACACGCTCTTCCCGAAACTGGAGGCGCTGCTCAAGGAGTTCCTCGACGCGCACATCGGCGAGCCCAAGTCGGAGTTCTACATCCCGACGGTCGTGAACACGCTCCTGCAGCGCCGCGAATGGCGCGTCTATCTGCGCCGCTCCCCCGAGAAGTGGTTCGGGATGACCTACTCCGCCGATCGCGCGATGGTCCTGGAACGCATCGCGGAGCTTACCCAGGCGGGCATCTACCCCAAAGGCTTGTGGCGGTAGGAACACCGCCGCATGGGGGCGTGAACTGCCAGGAAGGGGGCGGTCGGCCGTGCCGCCGTCGCTCCTGAATCATTGCAATTTTGGAGGCAGTTCCCATGTATGGTTCATCCCACGACCTGCTGTCCGCGATCCGTCTTGGCGATGCCACGCTTGAATTGAAGGATCTCCGCTACAAAGGGGACAAAGTGGAATCCCCCAATCGGAGTGCCATTGCCGATGAGTTCGCGGCCATGGCCAATTCCACGAGCGGCGTATTCGTGTTCGGGGTGGATGACAAGACCCGCACTGTGACGGGCATCCCCTTGGACAAATTGGACATTGTGGAGGAATGGATTCGGAATGTCTGCAATGACCTCATCGTGCCGCAGTTGTTCTGCCGAATCCAAAAACTTGGATTGCCCAATGGCAATGGCGGGGTGGACAATGTCATTCGGGTCGATGTGCCCAAAAGCCTGTTCATCCACAAGAGTCCAGGCGGATACTATCTGCGCCTGGGAAGTTCCAAACGGGAAATGTCTCCTGAAGTACTGGCGCGCATGTTCCAGCAGCGCAGTCAGGCCCGCATCGTCCGCTTTGACGAGCAAATCGTCCCGCAGGCCACGCTCGCTTGCCTGGAACCAAGTCTGTATGGAAAGTTCAGGACGCGGTATTCGCCTGCTTCCGACGAAGACTTTCTGGCCAAACTCAAGTTGACTGGAGTGGATGATGAAGGAATCGTCCGCCCGACCGTTTCCGGGGTGCTGCTGGCCAGTCGGGAGCCGCGGCAATTCCTTGCCAATGCGTTTATCCAGGCCGTATCCTACCGAGGGACGGAACGCGATTCCGCCTATCAGATTGATGCGATGGACATCGCGGGGCCGCTGGACGAGCAAATCCGCGACGCATGTTTCTTCGTCAGGAAAAACATGCGGGTCGCCGCAGTAAAGGAACCTGCGCGGCGGGATATTCCGCAATACTCCCTGCGCGCCGTGTTTGAAGCGGTGGTCAACGCCGTGGCGCATCGTGACTACTCCATTCAGGCTTCCAAGATCCGCCTCCACATGTTCGCCGACCGCCTGGAGATTTTCTCCCCAGGCACGATTCCCAATACCATGACCATTGACAGCCTGCCTTTGCGGCAGGCGGTGCGCAATGAACTGCTGACCAGCCTGCTGGCCAGATGCCCCTTTGAAAGCAAGGACCTTTCGGACGACGACTTCATCATGGACAAGCGGGGGGAGGGCGTCCCCATCATCCTGTCGGAAAGCGAACGCCTTTCTGGAAAGCGCCCAGTCTATCGCCTGCTGGACGACAGCGAACTCATGCTGACGATTTTCGCGGCGACACCCCATGGAGAATAGCTCGTTCGGCCATGACTGGTGTGGCGAAGCGCGCTTGCGACTCCCCCGTAAATGTGTAGCGAAGCGCGCTTGCGACTCCCCAGAAATGGTGTATTGAAGCGCGCTTGCGACTCCCCCAAAATGGTGTATTGAAGCGCGCTTGCGACTCCCCCGAAATGGTGTCGTGGCACGTAGAAAAACTGGCGTGTTTCTATGCCGAACGACTTTGACTTGCAAAAATGCTAAATTTAGTTAAGTTTATGCTAACAAGCGAAAGAGGCGCGGTGCTACAGGGATGTACACTGTCATAGTGAAAGGCGCTGTTCCCCAAGAGGGTAGGCGATTGCCCAGTCAAAGCCCCGAAAAAGGTAGCCACGGCGTCCCGCCGTGGCCCCCCCCCGGCGAGCGACGCAGCGAACGATTTCGCCGCCCCATTGCAAACCCTGTGTGGCTCACCCGCCTGCCACGGCGGGACGCCGTGGCTACGTCCGCTTCGTCAATCGCGCCCGACCCACAGGCTTCTGGCGTGTCTGCATTATGAGGGGCTGTCAAGTCGTCGGAGATTTGCGGATTTGGGGGAGAGTTTTGCAATGACCCCTTATATTAACGCGTTGTTTTGAACGGGGGCGTAGGCGTGCCGAGAGGAGATGGAAATCCATGGGAGAGTTGTTTGAGAGCGTTGCGCTGGTGGCGGCGCACTTTCCGCTGCGGGGTGTGCTGACGGCGGCGGAGCCGTGGGGCTCGGGCCACATCAACGACACCTTCCGGCTGACGGTGCTGCAGGGCGGGATGCCCGTGCACTACATCCTCCAGCGCATCAACCAGCGCATCTTCCCCGACGTGGCGAACCTGATGGAGAACATCCGTCGGGTGACCGCGCACATCGCGGCGAAGGCGCCGCAGGACAGCCGCGCGGCGCTGACCATCGTGCCCGCCGAGGACGGCGCGGCCTTCTGGCGGGATTCCGCCAACGGCGACTGCTGGCGGATGTACGTCTTCATCGAGCACGCTGGCACGGTGGACGCGGTGACCTCGGCGGAGCAGGCCTACGAGGCGGCGCGCGCCTTCGGGCGCTTCCAGGCGCAACTGGCCGACCTGCCTGGCGGGCCGCTCTTCGAGTCCATCCGCGACTTCCACCACACGCCGAAGCGCTTTGCGCGCTTCCGCGAGGTCCTCGCCGCCGACAGGCTCGGCCGCGCCGCCGAATGCCGCCGCGACATCGACTTCGCGCTGGCGCACGAGGCGGAGTGCGCGCTGGTCGTCGACGGCCTCGCGGACGGGACATTGCCGCAGCGCGCGACCCACAACGACACCAAGATCAACAATGTCATGCTCGACGAGACGACGGGGAAGGGCGTCTGCGTCATCGACCTCGACACCGTGATGCCTGGCAGCGTGCTGTACGACTTCGGCGACGAGGTGCGCACCTCGACCGCCAGCGCGGCGGAGGACGAGCCCGACCTCGCCAAGGTGAACTTCGACCTGGGGCTTTTCCGCGCGCTGGTCGAGGGATACCTCTCGAGCGCGGGGGCGTTCCTGACGGAGGCGGAGCGCGGGCTGCTGCCTTTCAGCGGCCGGCTGCTGACCTTCGAGTGCGGGCTGCGCTTCCTGACCGACTACCTCGAAGGCGACGTCTACTTCAAGACCCACCGCCCAGGGCAGAACCTCGACCGCTGCCGCACCCAGTTCCATCTGGTCCACCAGATGGAGGCGCTCGACGCGGAGATGCGGAAGTGCGTGGGTTTGTAAGGGAATCCTAAAAAAACAGGGAGATTTGCAAGGATGAATGAAGAGTTCCGTCTGATCGCGCCGCCTACGGTTCCAGTGCTGGATCCTGGGTTCAAGCCCGCGGTGCTGGCCAACCGCGCGTTCCTGAAGGAAGTGGACGAATCGGGGTGCGGGGTGCCGTGCCTGATCGCGGTCGAGCGCGACCGCGGGCGGGTTTCGCGCTTCGACACGCGCGTCTTCGACATGCGCCATCCGCGCGCGGGGGCGAACTTCTTCTATGTCGAGCGCATCGTGAAGTTCCTGCTGTGGCAGTTCGGCGGCTGGAGGGTGACCATCCACGCCCCCGAATGCCTGGTGCAGTTCCTGCGCAGCTGCTACTGCGAGACGGGCTGCCGCCGCTTCGACACGCAGTTCTGGGGCGACTTCACCTACGAAAAGCCCATGACCTTCGTCTATGCGCCGACGCCCAACGACGTCCCCGCCGAGAACAACGGCGAGGGCGCGGCGGTCAGGATGGACTGGAAAGGCTGGCGCATCGGCTTCGACCTGGGCGCCTCCGACGAGAAGATCGCCGTGGTCAAGGACGGCGAACTCGCGCTCAAGGCCGACGGCGAGCCGCTGCTATCCGCCGAGTATGTCTGGGATCCCAAGCCGCAGACCGACATCCAATACCACTACGACAAGATCAACTACGCGCTGAACGAGGGCCTCAAGGCCATCCGCTCCGTCGATCCAGATGCGAAGCTCGCAGGCATCGGCGGCTCCTCCGCAGGCGTCTACGTCGACGGCCGCGCGCGCAACTGCTCGCTCTTCCGCGGCATCACCCCGCGCGCGCGCTTCGACGCGGAGGCCGCGCCGCTCTTCAAGAACCTCCAGAAGCAGTGGGGCGTGCCCCTGCGCCTGGAGAACGACGGCGATGTCACCGCGCTCGCAGGCGCGATCGCCCTCAAGGACGGCTGCGTTCTGGGCATCGCGATGGGTTCCTCGCTGGCGGCGGGCTATGTCGACGGCGACATGAACATCAAGGGCTGGATGAACGAACTGGCCTTCGCGCCCGTCGACTACAACCCCGGCGCCGCGATGGACGAGTGGTCGCGCGACATCGGCGTCGGCGCGAACTACTTCTCGCAGCAGGCGGTTGCGCGGCTGATCCCCGCGGCGGGCATCGAGATGCCCGACATCCCCGAGGACAAGCTTCCGCTGCGGCTGAAGCGCGTGCAGGAACTGATGGCGCAGGGCGACGAGCGCGCGCGCAGGATCTACGAGACCATCGGCGTGTATCTGGGCTACACCATCGCCGAATACGCCTTCTTCTATCCGCAGATCAAGCACCTGGAGGTGCTCGGCCGCGTGATGTCGGGCGAAGGCGGCAAGATCATCCTGGAGCGCGCGAAGGACGTGCTGGCGCGTGAGTTCCCCGCACTGTCGGGGCTGCACTTCTACGAGCCCTCGGAGCGCGAGAAGCGCCATGGGCAGGCCGCGGCGGCCGCCTTCCTGCCCGAGTGCTAGGGGGGGCTGCGAAGGGATACAAGGGATACAAGAGATTCAAGGGACAAGCCACAGGGCAAGGAGAGATTCACGATGGCGATTTCCGATGCGGAACGCGATGCATTCATCATGGAGAGTCTGGACAGCGGCATGTCGCTCTCCGAGGTGCAGGACCAGCTGGGCGAGAAGTTCGGCATCCACCTGACCTACATGGAACTGCGGATGCTTACGGCGGAACTGCAGATCAACTGGTCGAAGCAGGACCAGAAGGCCGAGGCCCAGAAGCCGAAGGCGCCCGAGGAGCAGAAGCCCGCGGCGGCGGCGGACGGTGCGGCGGACGACGCGGAGCCCGCCGATGACGCGGAGGCCCCTGCCGACGACGGCTACGGCGACGAGCCGATGGACGAGGAGGAGCCCGCCGCCGATGCGGGCGCGTCGGGTGAGCTGCGCGGCAAGACGACGGTCGAGATCAGCAAGGTCGTGCGGCCTGGCGCGATGCTCTCGGGCAGCGTCAAGTTCGGCTCTGGCGCGTCGGCGGAGTGGTACATCGACCAGTATGGCCGCGCGGGGCTGATTCCCGCCCCTGGATCGAAGAAGCCCGACCGCAAGGACATGATGGAGTTCCAGCGGGAACTCCAGAAGGCCGCCATGCAGCGCGGCTACTGAGCGTCCGCGTGGCCCGCCTCGCCCTGGCCATCCTGGTGCTTGCGCTCCTCTCGTCCGCCGCGCTGGCGGTGGACGAGCAGGCGCGGGCGCGGGCCTATCGCGAAAAATATGACCGCGTGCGGTATGACTTCGCCGCCGCGGGGATGAAGGAGGAGGAGGTGCTGAAGCGGCTCTTCCTGCATCCGATCGCGACGCAGGTCGCGGTGCCTGGGCATGACCGCGCGCGCGAAATCCTCACGACGGGCGCGGAGGAGCGGCGGCTGGGGCGGCAGATGGCTGAGAGGCTGCGGGAGCAGGGGTGCTTCTATGAGGACGAGGCCGCCTTGCGGCGCGTCATGGCCATCGTCGAACGGCTGCGGCGGCAGATGCCCGCATTGCCCGCGACGCAGGTGCTGCTGGCGGACACGCCCGCCTTCAACGCCTGCTGCCTGCTGGACGGCACGCTGGTCGTCAACCAGGGGCTGCTGCGCGCGCTGAAGGACGACGACCAGCTGGCCTTCGTCCTGGCGCACGAACTCGCGCACGCGCTGGCGCGCCATGGCGCCGAGGCCCTGACCAAGCAGTTGATCGGGCTGGCGGTGCAGGGCGCCTTCGGCGATGCCTACATCGCCCTGCGCAACCAGTTCGCGCGGCTGCTGCCGTCCGCGTGGCGTGAACTCAGCCTGGAGCAATTGTGGCGGTTCGGCATCGCGCTGCCCTATTCGCGGGAGATGGAGAACGAGGCGGACGCCCTGGGGCTGACCATCGCGGTGCGCGCGGGCTACCGAGGCGAGGCCGCGCTGGAGTTCGTCGCGCTCCTGCGCCGCTTTTCGCCGGAGAAACCGTGCTTCGAGGTGGTCCTCTCCGACCATCCGACCCATGACGAGCGGATCCGCCGCATCCAGTACCTGCTGACGCGGATGCAGGCCTGGAAGACCCCCGCGCCGAAGACACGGCGATAGCCGCCGCCGCGATTATAGTACCCCGAGTTGGCGATGCGGAAGAGGCGTCTACAGGAGAGGAAAGGCATGCAGGACGAGTCGAATCAAATAAGCATATCCATGGGGGGTGATGGGCCGCAGGGCATCTTCCCCGCGCCGCGCCTGGCCGCGGGCGCGCTTGTCCTGGGGCGGTATCGGGTGGTCGAGGAACTGGGGGAGGGCGGCATGGGGGTCGTGTATCGCTGCCTGGACGAGACAGCGGGCATCGAGGTCGCGCTGAAGGCGCTGCCGCCAGAGGTCTCGCACGACCGCTTTGAGATGGAGGAGGTCCGCGAGAACTTCCAGTTGGTGGAGCGGCTGCACCATCCGCACATCGCGGCCTACAAGACGCTGGAGCGCGATTCCGCGAACGGCGCCTACTATGTGGTGATGGAGTGCGTGAAGGGCGAGGACGCTCGTCGCTGGATGCGGCGGCGCCGTCGGGAAGGGCTGTCGCTGGCCGACGCCCTGCCGCTGCTGCGGCAGGTGGCGGAGGCGCTGGACTACGCGCACGCCGAGAAGGTGCTGCATCGGGACGTGAAGCCCGCCAACGTGATGGTGACGCCTGAGGGGGAGGCGAAGGTGCTGGACTTCGGGCTGGCGGCGCAGATCCACACGAGCATGTCCAATGTCTCGCGGGCGTACCAGGGGACGAGCGGGACGGCCGCGTACATGGCTCCCGAGCAGTGGCGGGGGCGTCCGCAGGGCGCCGCCGCCGACCAGTACGCGCTGGCGGCGATGGCCTATGAGATGCTCGCGGGGCACCCGCCGTTCGTGGGCGAGGACAGGGGGATGCTGCGCGAGGCCGTGCTGGGCGAGGCGCCCCTTCCCGTGGACGGGCTGTCGGCATCCTCCTGGGACGCGCTGGCGCGCGCCCTCGACAAGGAGCCCAGGGCGCGCTTCGCTACCTGCGCGGAGTTCATCGCCGCGCTTGGCGGCGGTTCGGCGGTGCAGGGGGCGGGCAGGCCGCCCGGGGCAGTCAAGGCCGCGACGGGACGGAGTTCGGATCTGCGGGGTGATGCGCTTCGGGAGCAGGCGTGGCTCAATATCCACGGCAAGGAGGTCGTGCATATCACCGACCGCGACGATGGATTCGGGGCGCATCTCGACCGCTATACGGAACTGATGGAGGTGGGGCGCCTCGCCATGGCGGGTGGGGATTCGGAGCATGCGCTCCCCGCGCTGCGGGAGGCCCGCGCGGAGGCGGAGTGGCTCGTTGCGAATGAGCCATTGCGGGAGAAGGCGCGGCAGGCACGCAAGGTTGCCGAGGCGGCCTGCGCGGAGGCGGTGGTCGTGGGGGAGGATGCGCAGGCGCTCCTGGTGGAGGCGGAGGGCATTGCCGCCAAGGCGGCGGAGGCCTTCTCCGCGCAGCGTTTCCAGGAGGCGGTCGGGGCGTGGGAGGCCGCCGCAGAAGGATACCGAAAGTGCAACGAGGGCCAGATCGTGGTGACGCTGCCTGGTGGAGTGCCGCTGGAGATGGTGTGCGTCCCCGCAGGATCGTTCCAGATGGGCAGCCTAGTGAACGAAGATGGACGTTATGACGATGAATTACAGCACCGCGTGACTATTTCCCTCCCCTTCTTTTTGGGGAAATACCCCGTGACGCAGCAACAGTGGATGGCGGTGATGCCGCCGACCAAGGCGGTGGAGTCGCCTGGATTTCTGGCGCGTCTTTTCGGGGCGCAGGAGCCGTCAACCCCGTTTGTCTATCCCTTCTGGTTCTGTGAAACTGGGGAGGGGAAGGAATCCGTGGTAGGGGAATACATCTCGCGTTTCCCTGCGGAGAACATCAGTTGGGAAGACGCGAAGGAGTTCTGTGAACGCCTTAATCGCGATGCCTCCATTCCCAGGCCGAAGGGCTATCGCTTTGACCTGCCCACCGAGGCGCAGTGGGAATACGCCGCGCGCGGCGGGGACCGCAGCCGAGGCTTCCAATACAGCGGTGGCGACAATCCGAACGAAGTCGCATGGCATTTGGGCAATGCTGATGGCGCCCCTCATCCAGTTGGGCAGAAATGCCCGAACGAACTTGGGTTGTGCGACATGAGCGGAAACGTCTGGGAATGGTGCCGCGACTGGTACGGCGAATATCAAGGGGAGGCTACCGATCCAGAGGGGCCGGACGCGGGGTGGGAACGGGTGTATCGGGGCGGCGGCTGGTGCAGCGATGCGCTCAGTTGCCGCGCTGCGTACCGCGTCGGGTTTACGCCGTCGACCCGCTACAACGGCCTCGGCTTCCGCCTCGCCTTGGTCCGTGTTCAGTAGGCATCCTGCCTTTCTTTGAGCCATCACCAGCCAAACGTCGCCGTCCGCCAGGCGGCAATGAGATTGGCAAATCATCGAAGCGGCACTATCTTATCATTGAACGCGCTGTTCCCCATGAGGGTCGGTTCCATCGCCATTTCGTCAAGTCGTCAAGCCGGATTGTCTGCTTCACGAGGGATCATTGCCGACCCGCCTGATGGAAAGTGCGTTTGACGAAGCGGACGTAGCCACGGCGTCCCGCCGTGGCGGTCGGGTGAGCCACACAGGGTTTGCAATCGGGCGGTGGAATCGTTCGTCGCGTCGCTCGTCGGGGCGACCACGGCGGGACGCCGTGGCTACCATTTTCGGGCGTCAACCGAGGCAATTGCCGACCCTCTTGGGGAACAGCGCGTCATTGACAGACAAAGGAGCACCCATTCGGGGCTTTCGGAAATGAGGGCGGTGAAGACGTTGCAAAAAGGAGGCGCGGACGACGGGGGCGGGAAGAAGTCGCCGTGCGGGTTTGCATTCTGCGGGGGGATGGTATCATGGAGGTCGTCGGAAGATTGTCGTCTGTTGTTTTCGTTCAGTTGTTCACCCGTCAAAATGGAGAAATGCGACATGGAGAATGCTTTCCTGAAAACGCGCCGTGGTTTCACGCTGATTGAACTGCTGGTGGTGATTGCGATCATTGCGATTCTGGCGTCGATGCTGCTGCCCGCGCTGTCGAAGGCGCGGGAGAAGGCGCGCACCGTCAGTTGCACGAACCAACTCAAGCAGTTGAACCTGGCCACGACGCTGTACACGGACGACCACAACAGCTACATCCTGCCGACGACGGCGCCGATCAGCGGCTTGCAGGGGCGGTGGTTCCAGTTGCTCTATGACAACAACTACGCGCGGGAACTGTGCGCGCGCCGTCCGCACAACAGCGGCAGCGAGAAGGCGGCGGCGCCGCTCTGCCCCGCGTGGAAATCGCTGAACCACTGGGATGTCAAGCTGGCGGTCGGGGGCCCTGGCACGATGTGGGCGGCGTGGAAGGACAATGGCGACGTCCTGCGGGACAACGGGAGCTACGGGCGCTACTTCGCCTACGGCTACATCAACTCCGCCGCGACGGCGTGGGTGCGCGACCCCGTGCTGATGACGAGCTGCAAAAGCCCCTCGACGAAGTGGAACTTCGTGGACGCGGCCTACTATGCGATGGAGAACTACCGCTACTGGGGCACGGACACGCTGTACAACGGGATCGCGTGGGGCATCCACGGCGGCACTTCCATCAACGCCGCGTTCCTGGACGGGCATGTCGAGACGATGCGCTTCGTCCACCGCAACACGACCATGAACAACGGCCTGACCGCCATCAACTACTACACGGAACCGCTGCAGTGACGGGGGAGGGCGACGATGATGGCGAGCCTGTCGCAAAGCGAAGCGGGGGCGAGACTTGTTCCTGCGTTGTCCGCGTCGCGCCGCAAAGGCGGGACGCGCTTGCTGCCTCCATGGCGGCTGCTTGGCGCCGTGGTGTTGGCAATCGCCTGCCTGTCCCTGGCGCAGGCGGGCAATCCGTATGCGCCTGCCCTGGTGTTGCCTGAGGTGATCTGCGCCGCGCCTGAGATCGAGTGCAACATCTACTTCAAGAATGTGTTCAGTTCGGTCGCGCCGCAGAACTACGCGTATGTGGTGAAGTGCGCGGTGGGCAGGCAGGAGAATCTTCGGTGGACGTGGGTGCCGCAGGCGTCGGACGCGGGGAAGACCTTTGATTTGACGCTGGAGATCTACGGGGATGCGGGGCGGGTCGCCGCGGGGACGACCAGGATCCAGGTGGCGGCGGACGCGAAGGCGCCAGAGCGCAAATGGACGGTCGCGCTGTTGGCGGCCTCCACCGTGAACAGCGGCTATCCGCAGTATCTGATGGAACTGATGCACGCGAAGGGGCTCAGGGGCTACACGCCAGTCGGGACCTACAGCGGCATCGGCGAGCCGCTGAAGCCAGGGCGCGCCGCCAACGACGGCTACGGCGGATGGGGCTGGCGCACCTTCCTGCACCAGTGGGCGTATTCGCAGTCGGAAGTCCAGAACATCCAGGACGAGGCGGAGAGGGCGCAGATGAAACTGCTGGGCGTCGCGAACGTGCGCCGCGACCACGAGTATCGGCTGAAAAGTCCGCTGCTGAAGGCGGAGAAGGGGAAGGTCTCGCTGGACATCCAGGGGTGGTTCGGCCGCATCAACGGCGGGGAGGCGCCCGACTTCATTTTGATCGATCTGGGCTACAACGACGTCTTCAGCTGCACGGAGGAGAAACTGGCGGCGACGCTGGAGCAGGAGGTCCTGCCGCAGATGCGGCGGCTGGTTGCCGAACTGCGCAAGGCCGCGCCAAAGGCGGTCATCGGCATCACGCTGCCGCCCTTGGGGAGCGGCTCGCAGGACGCCTTCGGGAACAACTACGGCTGCCGTCAGTCGAAATTCCAGTATTGGCGGAACATGCGGGCGTACGGCGCCCTGGTGCGCCGCTTCGTCGCGGAACTGCGCGATCCAGGGGTGCGGGCGATCCCCTGCTACCACTGCATCGATCCAGACGGCAGTTATCCCTCGCGCCTGGAGCCAATCCATGCGCGCACTGGCGAAAAGACGGTGCGCCACAACAATGCGCTGCATTTCAATGCGGCGGGCGGACGGCAGATGGCGGACGCCCTGTATGCGTGGCTGCGGGTGCAGCGGGAGCGGCAGGAGCGCCCGCTTCCCGCCGCGCCCGTGCGGAAGGCGGCGTCGGCGGAGGTCAAAGTCGCCATCGAGGCGGACGGGAAGGGCTTTCCAGCGGGCTGGGTGCAATACGGGAAGTTTCCCGTGGGTTCGACGACAGTCGAGGGGGATGCGATCCATGTCGTCGATCGGAGCACGGAGAAGGAGTGGGGACTCTACAGGGAACTGGCGGTCGAGCCAAACGTCACCTACGAGTTCACGGCGGAGATCTCGGGGCGGATGGAGGGCGGCATGATGGTCGCCTGGGCGGGCGTCGCCAAGACGGCCACCTCGCTGCGCCCAGGGGACGGCGCGGACCGAATGCGGGTGCACCGCCTGAAACTGAAGATCCCCGACGGCATCCGCAAGGTGCGGGTCTTCTTCTACGGCTCCTACGAGGGCACGCCAGACTTTCGGATCCGCAACTTCCGTTTTTCGCCAGTCGGCAATCCAGAGGACGCGGGCATCCTGAAACTCAAGGATCTGTGCCTGGAGACGCCGCTCAGGGAGGCGTGGATTGTACCAGGGGATTCGCCGCCGCTGCGGCAGGCGGCGCAACGGCTCGCGGAACGGTTCGGCGGCACCGTCAAGACGCCCCAAGACGTAAATTTTCCGATTGCCCAGCACGTCGTCGTGCTGGGCAATCGGGCTGACAACTCCGTCATCGACACCCTCTATCGGCGCGGCTTCTGCCTCACGGATCTGCATTACCCAGGGAAGGGCGGCTTTGAACTGCGCAGCATCCACAACCCCACGGGCGGCGGATTCAACGTGATTCTGTGCGGCGGCAGCGAGGACGCGGGGGCGGTCGAGGCGGCGGCGCTGCTGGAGCGGGGGCCTGCGGTCGCGGGGCATCTGATGAAGTTGCGCGTGCCATCGTTCCAGAAGCCCTACGACCTCTATCGGAACGAGAACTATCCTGTATCGGGGGGCGGCTACTACGGCTGGAATCTCATTTCGGGGGTGCTCTCGCTCTTCTACCAGACGGGCGATCCTGAGTATGCGCGGGAGTTCCTGCGGCTGGCCTTCCCCGACGTCAGGGCGCAGGCGGATCTCAAGCGCTTCAACGCCGAGAGTTTCGACCGCCCTGAGATCCCCCTGGAGGCGCCGTACCACTACTGCGCGAGCCAGATGATTCTCCTGTGGGACCTGGTCGAGGAGCATCCCGTCTTCAGCGACGCGGAGCGCCTGAAGGTGACGCGGGCCTTCGCGCGGCAGTATGACAACCACTACCGCTACACCAGCGCGCGGGAGCTCCTGGAGATCACGCCCTCCCGCCACGGGCAATGGGCGCACATCTCCCTGTATGCGCTGGGGCGCTATTTCCAGCGCGACTATCCCTCTGGCAAGTGGGAGGATGTGCTGCGGCGCTGCCGTGCGGCCTTCCGTCCCGCGAACGACCCCGACGGATGGATCGAGGGGGAACTGGGGATCCCCGAGTGGTTCATCTCCGGCTCCATCAATCCCGCGCTCACCTATTTCACACTTTCGGGGGATGCGCCCTTCAATCCCCGCGGCGCGCTTGCGAACGCCATCAAGTTCTGGGAGACGCAGTGGGACGGGAGCGCCTCTGGCGACATGTGCCGCACGGCCTGCCGCCAGGTCTTCCACCTCGCCGCCGACTACACTGGGGACGGCAAGTTCCTCTGGTACGCGGATCTGATGCCGCCGTTTCCAAAGGGCAGGATGCTGCTGGGCGCGGGCTTCCGCCCCACGGGGAACATCCCCAAACGCGCGCCGACGGAACTCGTGGACGCATGGACGGCCGCGCCGATGGCGGCGGCGGAGCGCAGGCGGATGGGCGTCGCCGCGCCCGCGGAGCGCGCGTATCTGGGGCTGTCGTGGCGGGACACCCTGGACACGACGGGGGACTGGCTGTGCCTCAACTGCTTCAACGAGGGCTATCGGACGCCGTTCAAGTTGCTCAGCATCTATGGGCTGCGCATCAACGGCGTGCCGATTCTGGGGGGCTTCGGCAACTTCGTGCAGACCTACCGCAACGGGAGCACGGAGAAGGAGATTCCCACGCTCGGCGAGGTCTATTTCCACGGGCAGGCAGGCCAGAGCGTGGGTTTTCAGGGGGGCGTGCCGCGTCACGCCTATTCGGAGTGGCGGCGGACCATTCTACTGCGCAGGCGCGGCTTCGCGGTCATCGCGGACACCATCACTCCACGGGAGCCAGGAGACGACCTGACCATCCAGGCGAACTTCCAGACGGCGTCGGAGGCCATGCCGCCCGAAGGCAGCCGCGTGCGGCTGGCGAACCAGGAGACGTGGGGGATGAAACTGGTCCAGATGAAACTGGGGGGCGTCCCCACGTGCCCCACTTCGTCGGGCGCCCGCATGTCGCTGTTTGAGACGAAAAAGCCCGGTGACCGTGGGACGGCGGAGTTCATTCTGGACGAGGATTTGCACGGCGAGTTCTCGTTGCTGCTCTACAATTTCAAACTCCGCGCGGGGACTATTCACATCTATTTAGACGGCAAACGAATGGCTTCGGACGTCCCGCATTATGCGGCGGCGGGCGAGGGCATGACGGCGCGCACCGTCCCCTTCGGGACGCTGGATTTGAAGAAGGGGCGGCACCTCCTGGAACTGGAAGTCGCCTCCGTCCATCCGAACTGCCCCACGCCGTGGATGGCGGCGGCGGGCCTCTCGTTCCGCCCGTTGGCGGCGCGGCGTCCAGTCATCGTGGCTTCGGCGGGTGCTTTCCTGCAGCGTTCCGACGCCGACGTGGTGCTGAAGCGGCGCGTCTCTGGCCAGGCGCGCACCACGACTTTCACCCTGGTCGGCCTCGAGGATGCGCGGAACCCCGTGCAGGGCGTGGCGCATGGGGACAACGCCGCCGTCTTCCGCACCCTCGCGCCGATGCTGGCGTTCAGCGGGGAATGCACGGGTGTCGGCGACGGGGAACTGGTGCTGTTGGAGGAAAAGCGCATCGCGGGCGTCAAAGTGAGGCGGCTGGACGGATGCCTGCGCGCGGAGCAGCCAGTCATGGTGGACTGGGAGTTCGGCGGCGAGGCGGTCCTGGCGGGGCCGCCAGGCGCGGTCTGCACCTTTCTGGGGAAGACCGTCACCCTGGATGAAACGGGGGAGGCGCGGATCCAGACGTCGGCACGCCCAGGATACGCGATTCCGTCCGTGCCCTTTGCGTCGGAGAGGTCGCGGGCGGTGGCGCCGCCGCCGTCGGCATCCTATCGGAAGGTGGCGGAACTGCCGAACGCGCTGACCTTCGTCAAGCCGTTCCCTGGCGGGATGCTCGCGGGCGCGGGCAAGGAGCTGCTGGCGCTGGACGGGAAGGGGCGTGTCACGGCGCGCTTCGCGCTGGGCGCACTGGTGCAGTGCGCGGCTTTCGACAACGGCGTCTTCTATGCGGGGACGGCGGGGGAGGAGGTCGCCGCCTTCGACCAGAGCGGGCGGAAGCTCTGGAGCTTCACCTCCAGGATGGAGCCGAGCGTCGAGGCGACGCAGAAATACTACTGGTTCAAGTCGGCCTATCCAGGCGTTTTCAGCCTGGCGGCAAGGGGCGGGCGCGTCTATGCGGGAAGCGCCTGCACGATGGAGGTGCTGGACGCGCGGGGGCGTCTGGTCGCGCGGCTGCGGCAGACGTGGGGGCCGTGCCGTGAGATCACGCTGCTCGACCAGCCAGACGGATCGTGCGATGCCATCTGCGTGCGGCACAGTTCCACGGACGGCGCGAACATGTGGACCTACAACAGCAGGAGCGGGAAAAACTCCCTGAACTATATTCAGAACATGCCTGGTTTCCGGCACTTCAACACGTGGGGGTCGCTCTTCCGCACCAAGGCCTTCGTCGCGGACTTCGACGGGGACGGGCAGACCGAGGTGCTGGCCGACGCGCAGGGGATGTACTGCTGGCTGAATCTCTACGACGCGCAGGGGAGACCCAAGGCGCAGCTCAACTTCGGCCCTGGCGACAAGGATCTCAGGCGGCTGTTCGTGGACTGGACTGTCGGCGACGTGACGGGGGACCGCCGTCCCGAGGCGCTGCTGGTCACCAAGATGAACCAGTTGCTGGTCGTCGACGGCAGATGCAAGCCGCTCTGGAGCGCCGACCTGCCGTTCCAGCCGAAGATGGTCGCCGCCCATCCGACGCGGCGCGAAATCGCCGTGCTCGGACAGAAGGCCATCTTGTTCTTCTCGGGGGACGGGAAGCCGCTGGGGCGCGTGGAGGCCCCGTTCGAACTCCAGCAGGTCTGGGCGGGGGAGGAGGGGTGGTTTTTCGCGGGCGGCCCCGCAGTCTACCAGGCTGAGAGGTGAGGCCGGGCCGGCGGGGCCTTTCCGGCGGGCAAGCCCGCCGGCACACGGGCCGCATGGAGCGGGGCGG
>JAEEGL015345045.1_pt1 | contig 18188 bp, 18 predicted proteins | sample 9134231 | NCBI WGS metagenome assembly JAEEGL01 (sample SAMN16246548, study PRJNA631951) | gut metagenome | biome: gut microbiome; feature: rumen; material: fiber-attached | host: Bos | place: Iran: Karaj | collected 2018-10 | reverse complement strand
TCGTTCCGAAGGAAAGGCTTACGTCATCCCGGACGGAGATGTGGTTCTTTTTAGATTCAACGTATGACAATGGGGAGGACCGCTGCTTTAGCAGGGGAGGGACCCCATTGTATTTGATAATGAATATTTTTTTCGAGTCACGGTTATCCACACCGCGACTCTTTTTTTGTGCTTTTTTCTCATGTCTTTAAAAATCCCTCCACCTCTCAAACATTGTAAAATTCGCATAAACAAAGGACTTTCTTACAAAAAACACTTGAAAAAATCTGTTATGTGGTGTAAAATGGTGTAAAAGGGTGATGAAGTGGTGAAGAGTGGAGAATCTTGAGAAAGGAGGACAAAGCCTATGTTCATGGGAGAATATGAACACGGATTGGATGAAAAGGGCAGGATCATTGTTCCTACCAAATTCCGTGAAGCCCTTGGAGAACATTTTGTCCTTACTCTCGGAACTGACGGATGCCTCTTCATTTATCCCACAAAAGAATGGGAACAGTTCGTTGAAAAATTAAAGTCCCTTCCCGGAACCAAAGAAGCAAGACAGATGCAACGTTACTTCATGGCGGGAGCCGTGGAGTGCGAGAGCGATAAGCAGGGAAGAGTGATGATCCCCGCGAAACTCAGAGAACATGCAGGTATTACAAAAGATGTGGTTTCGGTGGGAGTTGTAAACAAGATCGAGATCTGGAGTAAGGAACGCTGGGAGACCAACAATACCTACGATTCGGTGGATGATATAGTCGATCACATGTCGGACTTCGGCTTGAGTTTCTAAAGCCATAAAGGAGACAGTATGGGAGAATTTAAGCATTACTCGGTAATGCTGAACGAAACAATAGAAGGACTGAAAGTCAGAGAAGGCGGCATATACGTGGACGGCACTCTGGGAGGAGCCGGACATGCAAGCGTTGTATGCAGGCTTTTGAACAATACGGGACATTTCATCGGGATCGATCAGGACGCAGACGCCATCAAGGCTGCAAGCGAGAGACTCGGCAGTTTCAAGAATGTGACCGTGGTGAGAGATAACTACGAGAACATGGTGAACGTGGTCAAGGCTCAGGGATATGAAAAGGTTTCAGGCATTCTCCTGGACCTGGGGGTTTCTTCCTACCAGCTGGACACCGTGGAGAGAGGCTTCAGTTACCACAATGACGCTCCTCTGGATATGAGAATGGACGACAGATCGGAAAAGACCGCAAAAGACATTGTCAATAACTACAGCGAAGCGGAACTTTTCAGGATCATTAAGGATTACGGCGAAGATCAGTTCGCCAAAAACATCGCAAGGCATATAGTTGCTGCGAGACAAAAGAAAGAACTGGAGACCACCTTTGAACTGGTGGATTGCATCAAAGCGGCTATCCCCGCAAAGATCAGGATGGCAACCGGCCATCCGGCCAAGAAAACATTTCAGGCCATAAGGATTGAACTAAACAGAGAACTTGAGGTTCTTAAAAATTCCATTGATGGGATGATCGATCTTTTGGAGCCCGGCGGAAGGCTCTGCATCATCACCTTCCATTCTTTGGAAGACAGGATAGTGAAATCCGCATTTAAAACCAACGAAAATCCTTGCACATGTCCGCCCGGTTTTCCGGTGTGCGTGTGCGGCAAGGTGAGCAAAGGAAGAGTGATCACCAACAAACCCATTCTTCCTTCGGAAGAGGAACTTGAAGAAAATTCAAGATCCAAGAGCGCTAAACTCAGGATCTTCGAAAAGGCATAGAAGCCGGGGACAGGGAGAGTCCCAAGAGGAAAGAGATTATGAAGAACGAAGACGTAAAGAGAAACCCTATCGATCTCAGAGTTTCGGGTAACGGCGAAAACTATCTGGACGGCAACGCCGCAAGAGTTCTTGAAGACTACGTACAGACAGCGGAACCCATAAGGATCCCCAGAGAGCATGAGATCAGAAGATATGAGGTCGAGCCCGATTATGAAAAAGGCTTGAGACCCAGAGTGGGCAGAGCGGTGGACCTGTTCTTTGCCGCAGTACTCTGCGTGGCCATTATGGTGACTCTCTATATCTGCATAAATTATTTACAAATCCAGTCGGATATTGTACAATTGGAAAAACAGGTGTCATCGCTTGAAAAGAACATTTCCCTCGTGGAAAGCGAGAATGTTGCTCTTGAACGCATGATCAATGCGGAGAGCTGCAATCTGGATCAGGTGTACAATATTGCTGTGGGCACTCTCGGTATGGTCTATCCTAACAACAATGAGGTACATTTCTATCAGAACGAAGGAAGTTCTTATTACGTAGACTATTCTGAAGTTCGATGAAGTGACTATCTATGGATGATGTAAGGATTAGATCCGGTAAACATAAAAAAGAAAAATCTATCACCCGTAAAATGCAAGCAAGGTTATTGCTTGTTTTTTGCGTTATATTGGCAATTCTTATCGGTCTTATCGCAAGGATCGTTTTCATCACAAATCAGGACAAATACAAGAAGGGAGCTCTTGAACTTCAGAGTTACGTTACTTCCGAGATCCCCGGAAAAAGAGGGGACATTCTGGATCGTAACGGCAATGTCCTGGCTACGGGAGAGATCGTCTATAATCTTATCCTGGATCCCAAAGTGGTGCTCAACAAAAACGCATACACCGAAGCAAGCGTTACCGCGCTTAACCGGGTGTACGGTTTTGAGGAAGAAAAGATTCTTACGATCCTCAATGAAAAATCCCAATCCAATTACGTGGTTCTTAAAAAGCAGCTTTCTTATACAGAAAAATGTGCCTTTACCGACTATGTGGAATCCCTCGGAAAGAGCGGCAGCAATGTTAAGGGCATATGGTTCGAGGAAGATTACAAAAGGGTCTATCCTTACGGTTGTCTCGCTTCTCATGTTGTGGGCTTCACGGATTCGGAAGGAAACGGAAATTACGGCATAGAGCAGTATTACAACGATGTGCTTAAAGGAACCAACGGACGCAAATACGGCTATTATGACGGATCCCTCAACATAGTGGATACGGTCAAAAATCCTGTGGACGGCAACAACATTGTCAGCACCATAGATGCCAATGTACAGAGGACCATCGAAAAATATACGGAGCAATTTCTTAAAACATACGGAGCCCATAATGTGGGCGTCATAGTAATGGATGCGGATTCCGGAGAGATCTACGGCATGCAGTCCAATTACAGTTACGATCTTAACAATCCCAGAGATCTTTCCAAGATCTACTCCGCTGAGGCCATAGCGGCTATGACGGACGAGGAACAGGTCAAGGCTCTGTATGACATGTGGAGAAATTTCTGCGTCAGCGATGCCTATGAACCCGGGTCTATCTATAAGCCTTTTACCGTGGCTGCAGCTCTCGAAGAGAACAGCATATCAAAGGATTCACTGTGGATCTGCGACGGCGTGGAGGACTTTCCCGGAGACGTGCACATACATTGCTCCAACAAAAAAGGCCACGGACAGATCTCCCTTGCTCAGTCCATCATGCTTTCCTGCAATGATGCTCTCATGCAGATCGCAAAGACTGAAGGCCGCGATGTTTTTGCCAAATATCAAAAAAAGTTCGGTCTCGGTTCTCTTACGGGCATAGATCTTCCCGGCGAGACTTCGGGACAGTGTTTCGCGCTCAAAGATCTTAACGAGACGGAGATAGCCACCAGTTCCTTCGGACAGGGCTTCACGGCTACCATGGTCCAGATGGCTACCGCCTTTTGTTCTCTGGTTAACGGAGGAGTTTATTACGAGCCTCATACGGTCAGAAAGATACAGAGCGCCGACGGGACTCTCATCAAAAAGAAAAATCCGGTTTCCGTGGGAAAGACCATATCCGAAGCCACGGGAGAATACATCAAAGAAGCTCTTTATATGACCGTGAGCCAGGGTACGGGTACCAAGGCGAACATCAAGGGCTACCTTATCGGCGGAAAGACCGGTACCAGCCAGAAACTCCCCAGAGAGGATGAAAAGTACCTTGTTTCTTTCCTGGGCTTCATTCAGTCGGAGGACATCAATGCAGTGATCTATGTGGTGGTTGATGAATGTCAGGATCCGGAACAGGCTGCAAAATGTGCTCCTGCCATGGTGCTTTTCAAGCAGATCGCGGAAGAGATCCTGCCTTATCTCCACATTTATCCCGAAGGAGAGATAAGTTATAAACTCAGGGTCATTGATGCAGATTCGGTGACCGTAAATCCTTTGGTAACAAATTTTGATCCCAACGACAGCGAAGGCGCAGCAAATGTCTTTTCAAGATGAAAACATACAACAGAATGAGGATAGTGTCCGGGAAGAACAAACACCTCAGCCTGCCGCGGCTCCTCCCAAAAGGAAGAGAAGTTACAGGGCCTATGACTACGGTCTTTTGATCCTTACCGTTTTCATGGTGGGACTGGGGCTTGTGTTTTTGTACTCTACAAGTTCCTATACCGCTACGCAGAAATTCGGAAACGCCGCATATTTTCTTAAACGTCAGGCAAGTTTTGCCATTATCGGAGTCATTGCCATGGTGGTGATCTCCGGCATAGATTACAGGCTTTATATCGAAAAACTGAGGTTTTTCTCCATGCGTCCCATTTACGGCCTCTATGCTCTTTGTCTGCTCCTGCAGGCTCTGGTCCTTGTGGTTGGAGAAGATATTTACGGAGCAAAGAGGTGGATCGAGATCCCCAAGATCGGGAGTTTTCAGCCTTCCGAAATGACCAAGATCTGCGTCATCATCTTTTCTGCCTTCATATGCTACACCGCGCCGAAAAAACTCAATCGTTTCACGGGCTTTTTAAGAGTGGCGGCCTACATGGCACCTCTCATACTTTTGGTTGCCAAAGAAGATCTGAGCACCGCCGTGGTAATGACGGGAACATTTGTTATGATCTGTTTCATCACCAGCAGAAGATGGGCCTATTTCATCATTTCCGGTCTGGTGGGAGCGGGAGCCATGGTGGCTTACATCTTTTTAGGTGAGAGTTTCAGAAGTTCCAGGATCAGCGGGTGGCTGGACATAGACAGTCCCAATGCGGGCTTCCAGATCAGAAGGGCTCTCTATGCCATTTCGTCGGGAGGTCTTACAGGCAAAGGTCTGGGAGAAAGTTCCATGAAACTGGGCTATGTTCCGGAATCCCACAACGATATGATCTTCTCCATAATCTGTGAAGAACTGGGCATAGTGGGAGCAATATGCATCATCTTCCTTTTTGTGCTGTTGATCTGGAGGATCTATACCGTGGCCTACAATGCACCGGATCTTTTCGGAAGCCTGATCTGCGTGGGAGTAATGGCGCATATTGCCATTCAGGTGGTGATGAACATTGCCGTTGTCACCAACTCCATACCCGCCACAGGCATAGCTCTTCCTTTCATAAGTTACGGAGGAACATCCCTGGTGCTTTTACTTTGTGAGATAGGAATGGTCTTATCGGTTTCATATCATATAAAAAATGTGGATTAGAGAATTCAGAGAAAAGAATATTGCAAACGACAGGCTGATCAATCTTGTCCTGTTTGTTGTGATCATTGGGCTGAGTGTGGGCATCTGGTTTTCTACGGGACTTTACCGGGTTACGGTGGAGGGTGTCACAAGATACACGCCGGAAGAATTTTATGATATGCTGGGGCATAGCGGCATATATTCCAACACTCTCGCTTTTTTTGCCAAAAACAGCGTCAAAAAGAAAAAAGACATCCCTTTCGTGGATGATTATACCGTTACTCTTGTGGACAAGAATACCGTCTTTATCAGAGTTTACGAAAACGAGATCACAGGCTGCATAGAGATCATGGGCAGTTACTTTTGTTTCGACAAGGACGGCTTCATCACCGAAAGCCTTTCCGTAAGGCCCGAAGGGGTGCCCAAGGTCACGGGACTGGATTTTGACGAAGCGGTGATCTTTAAGCAACTGAACATTCCGAAGCATGCTACCTTTGAGGTGGTGCTGGAGATCACAAAACTTTTGAAAAAATACGAGATCCCTATGGAGGAGATAAACTTCGGGAATTACGGTGAAGTGATCCTTTACGGAAAAAATCTCACGGTGATGCTGGGAAAGAACAAGGGCTATGATGCAAAACTTTCGGCACTTAAAGGAGTTTTCGAAAAGGCATCCGAGATCGGAGGAGTCCTGGACCTGAGAAATTATTCCGAAGATAAAACGGATCTTGTGCTCAAACCTTTCCCGAAAAACGAAGAAGAAGAGATGGAAAGCAGCTGAAAATCTTTCGACAATTGTAGATAAATGCGGGTCTTGAGAAGGATAATTTTTCGAAAAAAGGCTTGATTTTAGACCCAAATAACTATATTATATACATTAGCTTTTGTAAGATAGGAAAGAAATGCACAATATCTTGTGCTTTAAGGCGGGGAGACAGTCCCGGCCATATTATTGATATTTAAGGAGGGCGGACTCTTGATCGAAATTACCAGTGACAACTTTTCGAGTACTGCGAGGATTCTTGTAATAGGAGTAGGCGGTGCAGGTAATAATGCAGTCAACCGAATGATCGATGAAGGTATTAACGGCATAGATTTTGTCTGCGCCAATACAGATAAGCAGCAGCTCAGCAATTGCAGAGCATCCACATGCATACAGATAGGAGAAAAACTCACAAAAGGTCTCGGCTGCGGCGCCGATCCCGAGAAGGGAGAAAAGAGTGCGGAAGAGAGCCGTGAGGAGATCTCCGAAGTTATCCGCGGTGCGGACATGGTTTTCGTCACCTGTGGAATGGGCGGCGGTACAGGTACCGGCGCTACACCTATAGTTGCTCAGATCGCCAAGGAAATGGGCATCCTTACCGTAGGCGTTGTTACAAAGCCCTTCACTTTTGAGGGCAAGGTACGTATGGACAATGCCATCGGCGGCATCGAAAAACTCCGCCACAACGTGGACACTCTCATTGTCATCCCCAATGACAAACTTCTTCAGATCGTTGACAAGAGAACTTCCATGAGAGAGGCTCTCAAGAAAGCGGATGAAGTTCTTAAACAGTCCGTTCAGGGCATTACCGACCTGATGACGAAGGAAGCACTCATCAATCTTGACTTTGCGGATGTTTCCAAGGTTATGAAAGACAAGGGCATTGCTCACATCGGTATCGGTTGCGGTACAGGTGATGACAAGTGCATCAAGGCTATCGAAGAGGCTATTTCTTCACCTCTTCTCGAAACCACCATCAACGGAGCCAAGGACATCATCCTGAGCTTCTCAGGTGACATTGCGCTTCTCGAAGTTCAGGAAGCTGCCGACAAGGTAAGAGAACTTGCCGACAAGAGCGCAAACATCATCTTCGGTGCAGATGACAATATGTCAATGACCGATACGGTTTCCGTAACCGTCATTGCTACAGGTATAGATTCAAATCCCGGTATGGCTTCTGCTTACGGTTTCAATCTTGCGGACGGAAGACTTCCTTTCATGTCAAGAACAAGCAATTTGAGTTCTTCACAGACAAGCACCTCCACAAGGTCTTCGGGTGCTTACCGCGGCGGTATCCCCAGTTTCATGCAGAAACCCAAGACATTTACGGCTACCCAGCCTGCTCAGCCTGCCGCACAGCCTCAGCGTGCTCCTCAGCCCGCAGCTGCCAAGCCTGCTGCTCCCGCATTTGAGAATCGTCCCAATTCTTTCACACAGCCTGTGAGAACTCAGACGAACGTGCAGAAGAGTCTCTCGACTCCCAGCAATGCGGCTGCACCCAGCGACAAGAACGGTATAAACATACCTGAGTTCTTAAAAAATAAGAAATAAAAACCCTTACTAAGCACCAGCGATACTCACCAGCGCTTGGTGCTTTTTTAAGGAGAGTACTGACAGGAGGAAACATATGCTTTTTCTGCTTCTTCTTTTTTGGATCGTTCTTAACGGCAAATTCACATGGGAAATATTCACGATAGGGGCTCTTATTTGTGCAGCCCTTTATCTGTTTTTATACAGATTTATGGGTTACAGTCCCAAGAAAGAACTGGCCGTAGCCAAAAAGATACCTTCCCTTCTTTTGTATCTTGTCATCCTCATAAAAGAGGTGATCGTTGCCAACTGCAAGGTGATCTATTTTATTTATAATTCAAAACTGGAAGTAGAGCCCAGAGTGGTGTATTTCAGGAGAAAATTCAAGTCCGAATCCCACAAGACCATGCTGGCTCAGTCCATCACCCTTACCCCCGGAACCATCACCATCAACCTTGACGGCAGCAAGTACACCGTTCATTGCCTGGACAAGGATATGGCTCTGGGCCTGGGTGACTCGGTGTTTGTAAAGCAGCTTAAAAAGATGGAGAGCGACAGAACATGAGCACATTTCTTTCTTATTCTTTAAATACCCTTATATGCATATTGGGTGTCTGCATGGTCCTTATCCTGATCCGTGTCATCAAAGGACCCCGTCTTGCCGACAGGATCGTTGCGGTCAATATGATCGGAACCATGGCGGATGTGATCATAATCATGCTTTCAATAGTTCTGAACGAAGCATGGCTTCTTGATGTTGCCATTCTTTATACATTGATATCGTTTCTTTCGGTGGTCGTACTTACCAAGGTGTACATGGGCGTCTATAAAGAGAGAAGTCTTGAAGATGCGGAAGAAGAGGAAAAGGAGGAGAGCAAATGATCGGAGAAATCATCGCGTTGATCCTTTTTGTTGCGGGAACATTGATCTTTATTACAGCCACTTTCGGTGTATACAAATTTAAATATGTACTCAACCGTATGCATGCTGCCGCTCTGGGAGATACTTTAGGCATACTTTTGGCAGTTTCCGGCGGCGTGGTTTATTACGGATTTCAGTTTATATCCCTTAAACTGATCCTGATCGTTGTGTTTCTCTGGCTTTCAAGCCCTGTGGCGAGCCATTTCATCGCTAAGCTTGAATATACCACCGATCCCGAGGCGGAAGGAGAAGAGTTCAGGTCCATGTCTTTAAGTGAATTGGAAAAGGAGGAGAACAACAAATGATCAATCCTTTTACCTTTGTTTTGCTGGGCTTTTTGATAATATGCGCCATTGCCGCATGTTTTTGCAAGAACTTCCTTACTTCGGTCATCATCTTCATGTCCTACAGCGTGATCATGTCCATATTGTGGATGGTCCTTGAATCCCCGGATCTTGCCATTACAGAAGCTGCGGTGGGAGCGGGAGTCACCTCGGTTCTTTTCTTTGTGACACTGAAAAAGATCCATGCCATGAACGATAAGAAGAACGTGGACAATAAAGCACCTATGGACGATAAGGAAAAAGACCGTTCTGCGGATATGTAACGGAGAATATAAATGAGCAGAGTCAGAAGCGATTACGAAAAAACATTATGGAGAAAGATCGTTCGTTTTGTTAACGGTGAAAACGACCTTTTTGACGAACAGTCGGGTTTCAACATCGAAGCGGAAGAACTGGACGCCAGAAAACGTAAGCTTTTCTTTGAAGAAGCGGAGTGGAACAAGAAAAAAGTTCAGATCACCGAACTCATAGAAGCACGCTCGGAAGAGACCGACAAGAAGGCGGTAAGACTATATGAACGTTTTTACCGTTTATTTGCCGTTATCACCTGCGTTGCTATCATTGCCATTCTTCTTGCCACCGTGGCTAATCTCCCGGACTACGGAGATGCTTCGAATCCGGTCAACAACGAGGTTTCAAGAAAATATATAGAAGACGGGATAGAAGATACCGGAGCGGTAAATATCGTTGCGGGAATGATCCTGGATTACAGAGCTTTCGACACACTGGGAGAGTCCCATGTGCTGTTTATCGCTGCCGTTTGTGTAATGATCCTTTTAAAGATCGATCCCGATTCTGAAAAAGGTAAGCGGTTCATATCCCTTGAAAATGACCGCGCATATGAGCCCAAGAACGATCCTATTCTTGTTTGGACCACAAAGATCCTTGTGCCCGTCATAATCATTTACGGAGTTTACATCATCCTTAACGGACATTTAAGCCCCGGAGGCGGATTTTCGGGAGGTGCCATCATCGGCGCGGGACTCATTCTCTATCTCAATGCTTTCGGATTTAAGAAGACCGAGAAATTCTTCACTCAAAAGACGTTCTCGGTGGTTTCTGTCAGTGCCTTGCTTTTTTATTCGGTTTCCAAGACGTATGCCTTTTTTACCGGAGCCAACGGCATTCACAGTTTTATTTCAAAAGGCACACCCGGAGACATCATCAGTGCCGGTCTCATCCTGCCTTTAAACATCTCTGTGGGCGCGGTGGTTGCCTGCACCATGTATTCATTCTACGGTATGTTCAGAAAAGGAGGTCTGTAAGATGGAAGCGGTATTTCAGTACATCAGCAACAGCCTTTTTGAAGGTGTTGCCATCATCCTTTTCGGTATCGGATTTACGACATTGTTCCTTCATCCCAATCTTATAAAGAAGATCATGGGACTTAATATCATGGACTCCTCCGTTTATCTTTTTCTTGCGGCAAAAGGATATATTTTTGCAAGAAAAGCTCCTATAGTTACCGACGGGGCTGCGGAAATGGAGAAGTACATAAATCCCATTCCCACAGGTCTGGTGCTTACGGGTATTGTTGTTTCGGTCAGTGTTACGGCCGTAATGCTTGCTCTCACCATCAGGCTTTATTGGCGTTATCATACCCTTGAGATGGATGAGATCATGCAGATCATCAGAAAGGAGGGAAAATAATGGCTTTTCCCACAAATTTTCCGATGATCTCCATCATCAGCTGCCTCATGTGCGGAGTTGTATGCTCGGTACTTAAGAAAGACAGGGCGAGGTATGTTACATACGGCCTTATGATCCTTCTCCTGATCCTTTCCGGAGGAGTTTTGAGCTACACCATTTCCATTGATTCCGAATTCATTTACCAAATGGGACATTTCGGAGCTCCCTTCGGCAATGAACTGAGAGCGGGAGTCCTGGAGGGAGTTCTTGCGATCTTTTTTACCGTCATCATGTTTTTATCCATCATTGCGGGAGAAAAACACATCTATGAAGACGTGGAAGAGAACAAGATAAATCTTTACTATACCCTCATCTGCCTTATGATGAGTTCCCTTCTTGCTCTTACCTATACAAACGACATATTCACCGCCTATGTATTTGTTGAGATCAACACCATTACCGCTGCGGGCCTTGTAGCTGTAATGGGTAGCGGAAGAGCCTATTTCTCCTCCGCAAAATATATGATCATGAGCCTTTTGGGTTCAGGTCTTTTGCTCATAGGCATCACTTTGCTCTACGATGTTACGGGACATCTTTTGCTTTCCAATATCAGGGAAGCGGTGGACACCATCGCCATAAAAGATTATTCGGAACCTTTTACCATCATCATTGCCCTCATCACCATAGGTCTTTCCATTAAGAGTGCATTGTTCCCGTTCCATTCCTGGCTGCCGGATGCTCACACCGCATCCACCATATCCTCCAGTGCGATCCTTTCAAGCCTTGTACTGAAAGCGTACATAGTTCTTCTCATCAAGATCTATTACAGAGCCATCGGCTGGGAGAATATACTTGAAACGGGCGTAAACGATATTGTATTTGTTTTCGGTATCATGGCCATGATCTTCGGTTCGATCTTTGCCATTGCTCAGAAGGACGTGAAGCGTATGACCGCCTATTCGTCCGTTGCTCAGATCGGTTACATCTTCATGGGCATAGGCATCGGCAACACCGCCGGCATAGTGGCTGCAGTGTTCCACATTTTTGCTCACGGTGCCACAAAGTCCATGATCTTCACATCCTTGGGCGGTATCAAAGCAGTCTCGGGACATTCAACAAAGCTTGCCGACATTACCGGTGCCGGATTCAGAAACAAGGTGGCGGGAGTATCTTTCGCCGTTGGAGCGTTTTCAATGGTGGGAATCCCTTTCTTCCCCGGCTTTGTTTCAAAACTCAACTTTGCTTCCGCTGCATGCGAAGCCGGCAGTGTAAAGATGATCGTGATCCTTGTGGCTCTGGCCATCAGTACCATACTTAACTGTCTGTACTTCTTCAGAGCCCTTATTGCACTTTACACACCTGTCAGGGATATGGCGGGAGAACTCAGGGAAGAAGTGGACAATACGAGACCTACGGTAAAATACATCGCAACCATGGCGTGCTTTATTGCCGTTAACCTTTTTGCAGGTACATTCAGTGATCTGATCATCAAGCTGATCACTCAGGGACTTAAGATGTTTTCATGAGGTTTATCACAGGAAACGTAACTTACTTGATAAAGAACAGGTGATCTAAATGAAAGAATTTCTGAAAAACCTAATCACAATATTACCCATAGTCTTCCCCATAGTTGCGGGGGTTGCCATGTCTTCGGTAAAAAGAAAAGGAGAGCACATCCACAGTTTTTCAAAGGCAAAGCTCATTACATTTTCATGTATAGAGTTCGTGCTTTCCGTACTCACGGTGCTTTTCGGCAGCGAAAAGACGGTGCTTTTTGCCTTTACGGATCTGATCTCCGCAGTTTTGAAGAAGGATCTGATCTCCACGATCTACATTTTGATGATCTCCGGCATTTTCCTTCTCACAGGCATATTCGCAGCCGACTATATGCGTCATGATGACCTGAAGGAGGAAGAAGAGCAGAAGGTCAAGACACTTTCGGGAAGAACCTTTCTGGGATTCTACCTCATTGTCTGGGGTGTGCTCATAGGACTTGCACAGGCGGGAAATCTGGTCACTTTCTACATGTTTTACGAACTGATGACTGTGACAAGTGTTGTGCTGGTAATACATGATATGACAAGAGAAGCGGTGTTTGCCGCAAAGAAATACATTTATTACTCCATAGCAGGAGCATCTCTTGCACTGTTCGGTTTTGCTTTTCTTGCAAACACCACGGGAGCGGGACTTGATTTTGTTTCCGGCGGAAGTCTGGGAAATCTTTCGTCCGGCGACAGGAACATGGTACTTGTTTCTGTTTTCCTCATATGTCTCGGCTTTGGAGCAAAAGCGGGAATGTTCCCCCTTCACGGCTGGCTTCCCACGGCTCATCCCGTAGCGCCTGCCCCTGCATCTGCAGTGCTTTCCGGCATCATCTGTAAAGCGGGGGTTCTGGGTATACTCAGAGTGCTTTACTTTATCGCAGGCCCCGATCTGGTGAAAGGGACCTGGGTACAGTATGCCCTCATCACCCTTTCGCTGATCACCGTGTTCATGGGCTCCATGCTGGCATATAAAGAAAATGTGTTCAAGAAGCGTCTGGCTTACTCCACCGTGAGTCAGGTCTCTTACATACTCTTTGGCCTTGCCTGCCTGAACCCCATTGCATTTTTCGGAGCTTTGTTACATACGATCTTTCATGCCTGCTTAAAGTGCACGCTTTTTCTTAATGCGGGTGCAGTCATCTATTCCACGGACAAGCACAAGTGTGACGAACTCTGCGGCATAGGAAGAGCGCTTCCCATTACTTTGCTCACCTTTACCACAGCCTCTCTGGGACTTGTGGGTATCCCCCCTGTCTGCGGCTTTGTGAGCAAGTGGTACCTTTGCCTGGGAGCCTTGGATCTTCATGAGAAGGCCATAGGATATGTGGGCGTTGCCATACTTTTGATCAGCGCGTTGCTTACTGCAGGTTACCTTTTCTCCATTGTCATTGCTGGATTTTTCCCGGGAGCCGATTTCAAGGACTTTGAGGACAATCTCGAGAAGGAGAAGAAAGTAAAGACGGGAATGATCGCAGTGATGGTGGTACTTGCGGTGCTTTCGGTTGCCTTGGGTGTTTTTGCCAAGGGCCTGTACGATCTGATTTTTGATACCATTTATGCCATGTTTTAATACTTCAGGATTATGATTTGTTTTCGGGAGATTGTATGAACTTTCTGCTAATATTTCCAATCTTGTTCCCCATCATATCGGGAGCGCTGGTGTCGCTGATAGGCTTTAAGAACAGAAAAGCAAGGAACATCTACCTTCTTGCGGTTACTTTGATCAATTCTTTTTTGATCCTTTTGGTTCTTTTAAATGACGACAAGATCGACAGCCTTCATTTTATGAACATCAGTAAAGGGCTTCCTCTGGCTCTTTCCGCAGACGGAATGAGCAGGATCTTCGCAGGCCTCATAGCTTTGCTGTGGCCCATTGCCGTTTCATATGCCATTGAGTACATGGTGCATGAAGGCGGAGAGAACACCTTTTACACTTTTTACCTCATCACCTACGGTGTCACCTGTGGACTGGCTTTTTCCGACAATCTTCTGACCCTTTATCTTTTCTATGAGTTCCTTACACTCATCACTCTGCCTATAGTGATGCACGGAATGAAAGAGAAGAACATTGCCGCAGGCAGAAAGTATGTGCTTTATTCCATCGGAGGTGCGGCTTTCGCATTCATCGGTATGGTGGTGGTGCTGAATCAGGCAGGAACCACGGAATTCCTCTACGGAGGCGTTTTCAAAGGACTTGAAGGATCTGAAGCCGACATTATGAGGATGATCTTCGTAATGACTTTCTTCGGATTCGGTGTCAAAGCGGCAATTTTCCCGCTTCACGGCTGGCTTCCTTCCGCATCTGTGGCTCCCACTCCCGTAACGGCGCTTTTACATGCGGTGGCTGTGGTAAACTGCGGCGCTTTTGCCATCATCCGTGTGATCTATTACATTTTCGGAACGGAACTTTTGTACGGGACCTGGGCACAGAACCTTTGTCTTATAATGTCTGTTGTGACCATAATCTTCGGATCCTCCATGGCATTAAAAGAGCAGCATTTCAAAAGAAGACTTGCTTATTCCACTATCAGTAACCTTTCTTATATGCTTTTCGGAGCTTCTCTCATGACTCCGGAAGGACTCACGGGCAGCCTTTCGCATTTTGTATTTCACGGCATCATAAAGATTACGCTTTTCTTCGTTGCGGGCATTGTCCTTTGCAAATATGAAAAGGCTTACGTTGACGAACTTTACGGATACGGTCGGAAGATGAAGATCACCTTCGGAGCTTTTACCGTAGCAGGCCTTGGACTTATGGGAATCCCGCCCACGATCGGGTTTGCAAGTAAATGGCAGCTTATCACCGGAGCCGCAAAGTCCGGCGGGGTGCCGGCTACCGTAGGCATCTTGGCCATACTTGTATCTGCGGTACTTACGGCACTTTACATCTTTTCGCTCATATTCAGAGCCTACTTCCCCGGATCGGGCTTTGACAATGAGACCATATCGGATGTGAAGGATCCCGGACTTTTCATGAAGGTTCCTTTGATCATCTTATCCGTGCTGATCATAGTTTTGGGGATCTTTTCGTCGTACATCGTTGATTACATCTCAAAGGCGGTACATTGATCGCTTTTGTAAAACATAGATACATGAGGAGATCATAATATGACTTTATTCATGAGTAATTTTTGTTCAATAGGGCTTTCTTTTAAAGCGGACGGGTTCAGGCTTCTGTACTTCGGAGTTTCCCTTTTCGTGTTTTTGATCTGCTCGGCTTTTGCAAAGGATTATCTTAAAGAGACCCCAAAACAGCTCAGGTTTTGGATCTCATGGACAGTGACTTTTTTGAGTACCGTGGGTCTCCTTTTTGCGGGTGACTTCTTTACCTGCTTTATGTTCTTCGAGATAATGTCACTTACTTCAGCCATATGGGTTTTGCATCGCGAAACGACGGGAGCGGACTATGCCGGAAGAGTATATTTAAGGATCTCGGTTATCTGCGGTATGGTGATGCTTTACGGTCTGGTCCTGGTAAAGTACAATTTCGGTACCCTGGATCTGGAAGAACTCACAAAGATCACAGCCACCGCCGAACTTTCAAAAAGGCTTGCACCGGCAATCCTTCTTTCTGTGGGCTTCGGTGCAAAAGCCGGAGTGTTCCTTCTTCATGTTTGGCTTCCTAAAGCCTATACCCATGCTGTGGCTCCCGGAACGGCTTTTCTTTCGGCCATTCTTTCAAAGGCGGGTGTGATCGGAATTATCCTGTCGTCCTCGGTTCTTGGGCTTGTGGGCAATGAGACCTGGGGAGATCTTCTTTTGATACTTGGAGCCTGCACAATGGTGGTGGGGGCTTTTCTTGCGGTCTTCAACAACAACCTTAAGAAGACGGTGGCATGTTCATCCCTTTCCCAGATAGGTTTTATCATGACGGGTGTGGCATGTATGGTACTTGAGCCCGGTGGTCTTGCCTATACGGGAACGGTCCTCCACATGATCAATCATACCCTCATTAAGACGGCATTGTTCATTGCGGTGGGGTCTGTCTATAAAATGACCGGAACTCATGATCTTAACGAGCTTAAAGGATACGGCAAAGACAAACCCATCCTTAAAGCTGTATTTGCCGTTTGCGGATTGAGCCTTGCGGGAATCCCCGGATTTTCCGGATTCATATCAAAAAACATGATGCATGAAGCTCTTGATGCGGTGGCGGAAACATCCACCCTTGCGGGAGTTGTGTCCGTAGTGTTTACCGTCACGGGAGGAATGACTCTTTGCTATATGCTGAAGCTTTTCATCTGCCTTTTTGTGGAGAAAGGTTTTGCTTCCAAAAAACCTGCGGTGTCCGTGGGGCGTCAGATCTATTCACTTATACCCGCAATTTCGGTGTTTGTTACGGGAGCGGCATTTCCTTTGTATGCAAAACTTCCTTCAAAAGCAGTACTTTCGGAATACAGAAATGCTTTGGGCATTTTGGATTTTGAAGAGGTATTCGGCTTCGGCTTCTTTAGCCTTACCGTCATAATTACAACCCTGATCTCCGTAGCTGTGGGCCTGGGACTTTATTTCCTTTTCGTAAGGATCCTTCTCATCAAGAACAACAAAGGAGAGAGGATCTACGGAGAGGGGCTTCCTCTATGGGTTGACTCGGAAAAGTATCTCTACAGACCCGTATTCATGATATTTCTTCCTTTCGTACTTGCTTTTGTTGCGAGATTATTTGACAAACTTACGGATCTTATCATATACTTCTTCCGTAAAAAAGTATTTAAACCACTCAAGAAGAGAAGACCCGTTGCGGTGGGCAACAGCTTTACATATGCTCTGGGTACGGTTTTGGACAAGATCACCCGCAGAGACAAAAAGCCCGGAAGGGTTTCTTATGTGACTTCTCTGGCACTGTTTAACGAACAGACGGCAGCCATGGCACGAATGATCGAAAGAAGCCTGAGCCTTTCAATGCTCCTGTTCAGCACGGGCCTTGTGATCACACTGATCTATATGCTTTTTAAATAAATTTCAAGGAGGCATCAATGGCAGAACTAATCGATGGAAAAGCGATCTCGCAGGCTATTAAGGATGAGGTCAGAAACGAAAGTGCAGAACTTGAGAAAAAGGGCATCAGACCCTGCCTTGCAGTCATTCTTTGCGGAAACGATCCCGCAAGCACGGTCTATGTTTCAAACAAAAAGAAGGCATGTGAATATTGCGGGTTTGATTCCGTCTCATTGGAGCTTCCCGAAGAAACCACTCAGGAAGAACTTTTGAGTAAGATCCGCGAACTTAACGATGATAAGAAAGTGAACAGTATACTGGTTCAGTTGCCCCTCCCTTCACACATCGACGAAAATGCCGTGATCGCGGCCATTGCACCCGAGAAAGATGTGGACGGTTTTCACGCGGTAAGCGTGGGGAATCTTCTCATCGGTCGTCCGGGCTTTGTTTCATGTACTCCCGCGGGAGTCATTCAGCTGTTAAAGAGATCAGGAGTTGAGATGGCAGGAAAAGAGTGCGTTGTCATCGGCAGGAGCAACATCGTGGGTAAACCCATGGCTGTGCTCATGTTGAGAGAAAACGCCACGGTCACGGTCTGCCATTCGAAGACAAAGGATCTTCGCGAAGTATGCAAGCGTGCGGACATTCTCATTGTTGCCGTGGGAAAACCCAAGATGATCGATGCTTCCTACGTTAAAGAAGGAGCCGTGGTCATAGATGTGGGCATACACAGGCTCGAAGGAAAGAAACTCTGCGGAGACGTGGATTTTGAAAGCGTAGAGCCGGTTGCTTCCAAGATCACTCCCGTACCGGGCGGTGTGGGACCAATGACCATTGCAATGCTTATGAAAAATTGTCTCGAAGGCTGTATGAGACAGAACGGACTTTTGAATGAATCAGATACTGCTTATATCCCTGGGATGCGACAAGAACACCGTTGATACGGAGTTCATGTTGGGAATCTTAAGGGACAGAGGATACTCACTTACAAATGACGAAGCGGAAGCGGATGTGGTTGTGATCAATTCATGTGCTTTTATTCAGGATGCCCAGCAGGAGAGCATCAATGCCATCCTGGAGGCTGCGGAATATAAAAAGGCCGGAAGACTCAAAAAGATAGTT
>JAEEGL014178215.1_pt1 | contig 18188 bp, 13 predicted proteins | sample 9134231 | NCBI WGS metagenome assembly JAEEGL01 (sample SAMN16246548, study PRJNA631951) | gut metagenome | biome: gut microbiome; feature: rumen; material: fiber-attached | host: Bos | place: Iran: Karaj | collected 2018-10 | reverse complement strand
GTCTCTACGAGCCGTTCATAAGGTTGTGGACGAGGAACGACCCCGCGCTTGTACGTCATGCGATCACTCCGCTCCTGATGGTGCTGTTCTTCTATGTCAACCAGTCGCGGCAGACTCTGCTTACGTTCAAGTCGGCGGCTGCGCTGTGGCGCGAGGACCGCTGGAAGCCAGTCGTCGCCGGCTCTCTCAACCTCGCGCTCAACGTCTCGTTCGTCATGTTCCTGCCGGACGCATACAAGCTCGACGGCGTAATCCTCTCGACAATCGTTTCCCTGGTCTGCATCCAAATACCATGGGAGTCGCACGTGGTCTTCACCGCGTTTTTCGAGCGCCGTGAGTCGCGTCTCTACTGGCGCCAGCAGGCCATCTATGCGGTCGCGGCACTTGTTCTCTGCACGGCGGCATGGCGTCTATCCCGTTTCATTTTTGCCAGAGTTGGAATATTCCTGGCATAATGGTTTGAGTTCACGTCCCTACCTCCGCGGCGGCGCGGATGCATGCAGGCCACGCCGTTCTGACAAAGGGCCGTTACGATCCGACGATTCTCGCCAAAAGGTCCTGTTGGCGCCTTAGGTACGCCGAGCGCGAGAAATACTCCGACCTCCTTTTGCAGAGGTCGCGCATCTCGTCCCTGAACGCGGCATCAGCTACAAGGCGCGACAGTATGGCGGCGGCCTCTTCGTCGGTGCGGTAAGTAAGCTCGGGTGAGTCCACAATTTCCATGGAGCCACCGTCGTCCGGCACTATCGCGATTATCCCGGACTTGAGGTATTCGGTGATGGAAATCCCGAACGACTCGAAACGCTCGGCGTGGATTGCGTAGGATCCGGAAAGCAGAAACATCTCCTTGTCCTTTCCGTACATGGGGCCGACGAATTCAAGCCATTTGCGCTCCTCGGCCATTCTGCGAAGTCGCTCGCCGTACGACGGGGTCTGGTCCAGCCGTCCGGCAACGGACAACCTGATGTCAAGGCCCGTTGCGGCTCGGGCGCTTTCGACTATGCCGACGATTTCGGCAACTCGCTTCTCCGGCACGATCCGCCCGATATAGACGGCTTTAAGCGGATCGCGGGCCGTCAGGCCCTCGTCGGCTGACTCGAAGAGCGTCGGGGGGAAGAAGACTTCTCCGTTGAACGTGCCGTAGTAGTCCTGCATCAGCCTTTCGACGAAACGCGAGTTGGGGTAGATGCACTCGCATGGGTCGCGGACAATGCTGTTCTTTGACCGCATTCCGAGAAGGGGGCGCAAGGCGAAATCTGAAACCTTTCTCATTATTCCGCCAGGTGTTCGCGTTGGCTCCTTGTATATCCTTCTCCTGGCGTATGCCGTGAAGCCGTCGTCTCCGAACGCCAGCATGTTGATGAAGTGGTGCGCCCCCCTGCCGAAGTCGACGACATTGCCGGCCGAAATGCAGACGTCTGCGCCCTTTGCCAGTTCCCGCAGCCGCCTGAACCTGTATACCGAATCTCGCGAACAGTGCTTCTTGATGTCGTAGCCTGGTGGCGTGACTTGAACCACCTTGACGCTGCCGATGTCGACTTTGCTGCCGGCCAGCTCCGCCGCGCGAACGAGGTTTGCCTCCACGTCGAGCGCTACCGTCAGGTTGCATGTCCCTTGAAGAGCCTCGATGAACGACAGTGGAAGTGCTTCACCGCCGCCGAAAGAGAATCCAAAGCTGTAGTAAAGGAGAACGCTTCTCATCGCGAGCAGTTCCTTCCGCCTTTGTACTGAGCAAAAAGGAAATAAATTCGGAAGAGGAATTCTGCAGTTCCGCGCATTGATGGACGTCGCACGAACCACTCGACCCAACGTCCGGCAACTCGTCTCCCGAGGGTCGCTTCGGCGAGCAGCCTCCTGTAGTCTTCAAAGCCGCCTGCGAAGAGCGCTCCCAGGGTCTCGACGCGGAGCGCGCGCGGTATGTTGCGGACGTTCTCCGGGGCGAACCAGAAGTAGAAAACCCACTGAAGCCATGACTGGGCCCAGCGCTTCGAGATCCTGCGGTCGAACCCTGCCTCTTGGAAGACCGTCGCGTGGAATGCGAGAAGGGAGCGGATTATCCTGGCCCAGTCGCCGTGGAAATAGCCCGGTCCGCGAGCGGAGGTGCCGACGGCGTTTGGCCTTATCCGGTATAGGTAGAATGGTTCGTGCGTCGGCACGACGCGTTTCGCGAGGTAGAGGGCGCGCGGCGAGAACTCGCTGTCCTGCCGCCTCAGGCCTACAATGCACTTTAGCTCGTGTTCGACAAGGAACTTGCGCCTGAACACCGTCATCTGAAGCATGGGACAGGAGGGACGCGACGGCGACTGCGTAGTTAAGAGGGTTGCTTCGACGCCGGTTAGTTCGACCGGTGCGTCCTTGGCGTAGTTGTCGCGAAGCTCGGTCACTTGCCCCGTTCCGTCTTCGACGACCCTGATTGCACATGGGTAGAGGTCGGCTCCGGGACGTGCCACGATCTTGTCGTGAAGACGCTGCAGCGAACCGTCCGCAATCGAGTCGTCGCCGTCGAGGAAGATGACGTATTCGCCGCTCGCCATGTCCGTCCCCGTATTGCGCGAGGCTGAGCATGAGCCGCTCCGAGGGCCTGTGAAGACCTTGAAGCGAGGGTCCTTTGCCGCGTATTCGCGGACAATTTCCTCTGTTCTGTCCTTTGACGTCTCAATGCCGATTAGGCACTCCCAGTCCGCGAAGGCCTGGCCAATGACGGAGTCAAGGCAGGCGCGGACATAGGGCTCCACGTCGCAGCAAGGAACGATGATGGAGAAGAAAGGCCTCATCTAGGATCCTCCGCAAATGTCATTTTGGAGGCAGCTCCTTTGCAAGCTGCTTGTCTAGTTCTGTCATTTCTTTCACCAATATTTGAGGACATTATACCATTTATTACATTGATATGCTATAATAAGCTTGCAAAGAGGGAAATACAGATGATTTCACTATCCAGATTGGTTGACGTGCTGAAATGCCTCAAGCACCGCTTGACAGCATGGTTGCTGGTGCTGCGCCTACGGCGCGAGGCGCGGCAGGCATTCGCCTACGACCGCAGGCAGTTCATGTCCAACGCCGGCGCCCTGCATCTCGACCGCAAGGCCGCCGCCTGCGCGGAAATAGTGATGGGATACCACGTCCTTGAGAAGGGGCTCACGATGCCGCATAGGCGGATGGAGTTCGGCCGCGGCGCCATAGTGCACTTGATCAACCTGATTGAATCGTTCGAGAAGAGGTTTGGCGGCGATTCGCAGGTCACGCACGCCGCCGGCGTGCTTCGCGCCTACCGAGACCTCCATGTGGGCCAGTCGCTGAAGGTGATGCCCCGACTCGAGTCCTTCCTCGCCGCGCACCCCGATGTCCCCGCGGCGCACGAGCCGCATGTCTCGCGCGAAGTGTTCTACGCGGCGAGGGAGGCGTCCTTCCCGGAATTTGCTTCCTCGCGCCACGTAGTGCGCCATTTCGCAGGGCCTGTTCCACGAGAGAAGATCGAGGCGGCCGTCCGGCTTGCCACCACGGCTCCCAGCGCGTGCAACCGTCAGCACGTCCGCGTACATGCCGTGGACGACCCCGTCGTGCGCACCCGGCTCCTCGAGCTGCAGGGCGGGACGCGTGGGTTCGGGGCGGACGCCGACAAGGTGCTGGTTGTCACGGCGGACCTGTCGTCCGTCCGCTGGGCCTGGGAACGGCACGACATCTACACTAACGGCGGCATCTTCGTGATGAACCTCTCCTACTCGCTTTTCTACCAGGGCATCGCGCACTGCATCCTCCACTGGAGCGTGCCGCCTTCGACGGACCGATCCGCTCGCAAGCTCCTGGGCCTCCCCGACAACGAGGCCATCGTGCAGCTGTTCGCGTGCGGCCAGCCCCCCGAGGAGTTCGACGTTGCCGCATCGCCGCGCCGTCCTCTGGAGGACATCCTGTCCTGGTACGAAGGGGCCCGCCCTGACGGGAATATGGCATGATACTACTTGCCGCGTCACTGCACCCAAAAATGTGATATAATCTATCGCAAGATGAATACGGGATGCAGGAAAGGCTCGCGCAAGGCGTCCGTCGGTACGCTTAGGCGCCGCGTGCGCGTCGAGATAGACCTCGGCGCGCTTGTTCGCAACTACAGGAAGATCGTCGCGCACGTGAAGCCGATGAAGGTCCTTTGCGTGCTGAAGGCGAACGCGTACGGACTTGGCGTAGGCGCATACGCGCGTGCGCTCGCGGAGGCGGGGTGCCGCAACTTCGGCGTCGCGGAGCCGTTCGAGGCGCTTGAGCTCATATCGGTCCTCAAGCGCGGCGGTTTTGCCGCGGACGTTCAGATACTCTCGTCCATCCTCCCCGACGAGATCGCGCCTATGGTCCGTGCGGGCGTCATACTCCCCGTGACGGACGTCGACACGGCGAGGCTCATAAGCGAAGCCGCCGTCAGGGCGAAGACGGTCGCTAGGGTCCACTTCAAGCTCGACACGGGCATGGGCCGCCTCGGCATCCTCGCAAGGGACGCGGCGGAGACCGTCCGGGCCGTGAAGGCACTCCCGAACCTTGACTGCGAAGGAATCTTCTCCCACTGCCCGATGGCGTACGAGCCGAAGGACCCGTTCACGAAGCGCCAGGTCGCGCTCTTCAAGTCTATCGTCGCCGCGTGCGCCAAGAAGGGCGTCTCCTTCAGGAAGGTCCACATGGCCGCGTCCGACGCAATCAACAACTTCCCCGAGACGGCAAGGGCTCCGTTCACCATGGTGAGGACGGGCATCAACCTGCACGGAAGCTTCGACCCGAACGGTCGCAAGGCGCTGAAGGTGGAGCCGGTACTGTCGCTCAAGACGCGCGTCGCGCAGGTTCGCGATCTCCCGGCCGGGACGACTCTCGGCTACGGGCGGACCTGGTGCCTCGCGCATCCGGCGAAGATCGCGACTATATCGGCCGGCTATGCGGACGGGCTTCCCCTCGCGCTCACGAACCGAGGATTCGTCTTCATAGGCGGAAAGCGCTGCAAGATCGTCGGGCGGATATCCATGGACTATACGACCGTCGACGTGACGGACGTAAAGGGCGTCAAGGCGGGGGACGAGGTGGTCTGTTTCGGAAAGTGCGGCAAGGACTCGATCACACCGGACGACTGGGCGGCGCTCAAGGGCACGCACGCATACGACATAATCTGCTCCCTCGGCACGCGCGTCGAGCGAGTCGTGGTGGAAGGAAGGAAGTCTCGCAGATGAAGACAAGGCAGTTCTGGTACCCGCTCCCCGAGCGGCTCATTGCGCAGCATCCGGCCGAGAGGCGGGGGACGGAGAAGATGATGGTCCTCCACCGCGACACGGGGATGCTGGAGCACCGCCACATAGCGGACATCGTCGAATACATCACGCCCAACGACCTCCTTGTTGTCAACGACACGAAAGTGTTCCCCGCAAGGCTGATCGGCGAGTGGCCAGACACCCACGGCGCAGTCGAGATGCTGCTCGTCAACGCGGCGCCTATGGACGCCGACGATGCCCGCCCGAGCATGGAGGCGGACTCAAGCTCGCTCCGCTGGAACTGCATCATAGGCTCCGGGCGAAAGTGCCGCGAGGGCCAGTCCGCCTCGTTCGGCCCCAACGGCGAGTTGCGCGCGACGCTTCTCAAGCCGCTTTCAGGCATAGGGATGTGGCAGGTGGAGTTCTCCTGCGAGAGGCCGCTCATGGACCTCCTCGACGAGTTCGGCCGCACGCCCGTCCCTCCGTACGTCAAGCGCGAGGGGACGGACGCGGAGGAGCGCGAGGACCGCGAGCGCTACCAGACTATCTACGCGCGCGAGGTCGGGTCCGTCGCCGCGCCCACGGCAGGACTCCACTTCACGCCGGAGATATTCGCGGCGCTAGATGCGAAGGGCGTGAAGCGCGTCGCGGTGACTCTCCATGTCGGTCCCGGCACTTTCCGTCCTGTGAAGGCGGACAACATCGAGGACCACCAGATGGACTTCGAGGCGTTCTCCGTCCCTCCGGAGACCGCGGACGCGATCAACGCCTGCAAGGCGCGCGGAGGCCGCGTCTTCTGCGTTGGCTCCACGACCGTCCGCACGCTCGAGACCGTCGCCGCGGCGGTTTGCCAGGAACGGGGAACGGGGAACGGGGAATGGGGAACGGGGAACGGGGAACGGGTCGTAGAGGCGGGCTCGGGCGCGTCCAACATATTCATATACCCTCCGTATCGGTTCAAGGTGTGCGACTGCATGCTCACGAACTTCCACCTCCCCCAGTCCACCCTGCTGATGATGATATCGGCGCTCGCCGGACGCGAAAGGGTGCTTTGCGCCTACGCAATGGCGGTGCGAAACAACTACATGTTCTTCAGCTACGGCGACTGCATGCTAATCGTATAAGGCCATGAGAATACTTTTCCTAAGCGACATACACGGTGTGCCCTCGGCGCTCGACGCGGCGCTCGAGGCGGGCAATGCGCTCGGCTACGACAGGATCGTGCTCCTCGGGGACATCCTCTACCACGGGCCGCGCAACGGCGTGCCAAACTTCTACGACCCCGTCAAGGTCGCAAAGACGCTTAACGCGTTGAAGGACCGGATTGTCGCCGTCCGCGGCAATTGCGACGCGGAGGTGGACCAGATGATGTTCGAGTTCCCGATGATGGGCGACTACGCCGTTCTGGAGGCGGGAAATGAGACGTTCTTCCTCACGCACGGGCATCTCTGGAACGAATGGCGCCTTCCGCCGGTCGGAATCGGGACCGTGCTCGCACACGGCCATACGCACGTCCCGGAGCTGAAGAAGCTCGAGTGCGGCATGACGATCTTCAACCCCGGGTCCGTCTCGCTGCCCAAGGGCGGCTCGTCGCGCTCGTTCGGCTATTTTGACGGCGAGAGCTTGAGGCTCTGCACGATATGACGGCGGCGATAATAGCGGCCGCGGTCGCGGCAGTCGTTGCGGCGGCGGTTGTGTATGCGCTTATGCGCGGCGCGCTTGCCGCGGCAAAGGCGGAGGCTAGGGCGACGGACAGGAGCGTGGAGGGGCTTCGCGCCGAGTTCGCCTCCCTTGCCGCTGCGACGCTCGAGGGCAAGGCGAAACGCCTTGCCGAGCAGAACGCCGAGCAGGTGCGACCGCTCTTCGACCAGCTCGCGGCCAGGTTCGGCGAGCTAAGGCAGGCCTCCGACCAGGCGCGCGAGGCGAACGTGCGCCTCGGCGAGAGCCTCAAGGTCAAGCTGGACGAAGTGGGGCTCAAGGCGCAGTCCCTCGGGCGCCAGGCGGACGAGTTCGTCGCGGCGCTTCGTGGCGGCAGCAAGGTTCAGGGCAACTGGGGCGAGGGGATACTCGCGAAGGTGCTCGAGGACGCAGGCCTGAGGCGCGGCGAGAACTTCGTCGAGCAGGCGGGCGCGCGCGAGGCGGGGCTGCCGGACGTGACGGTCTTAGACGGCTCGCACCGCAAGATCCTCATCGACGCGAAGGTGAACGTCGTGGACTTCATCGCGGCGACGAACGCGTCTCGCGCCGGGGATTCTGCCGAGGCCGCGCGCCTCATGAAGGAGCACGCGAAGCGCGTGCGCGCGCAGGTTGACTCGCTTGCCGCGCGGAACTACCCCGAGCTGATGAAGCGCGCGGACCGAGATCCCGAGTCCGTCTACTCCAACGTCGTCATCATGTTCATGCCGAGCGAGGCGACTTATTTCGCGGCCGTGGACGCGGACCCGTCGCTCATAGCTCACGCGAACGCAAAGAGGATCGTGATCGCCACCCCGCAGATGCTCTTCGGCTACATCCTCCTCTTCAAGATGGCGATCGACCGCGTCGAGGTCGCTCGCAACCAGGAGGAAATCGCCAAGAGGGCCAAGCAGATCGTGGACCGGATGGACGCGGCGTTCGTGGCGCTTGAGAAGGTCGGCAAGTCGCTGGACGACGCGCAGTCGAAGTACCACGCGGCGCTCGCCAAGCTCGGCCTTGAGCCCGGCGCGCAGAACGTGGCTGTTCCCGCACGCGAGCTCGCCAGGCTTGCGAGTTTAACCGCGGCCCCCGCGTCCGCAACCCTCTCGCAGGCATGACACGGCGGCAAGGCAAAAACCCGTAACCTTTTGCAGACTTCAGTGTAGACAGGGCAGAAAACTTCAACCAAAGACAGACTTCACCACAAGGGAAAAGGGAAAAACCATGTCACAATTGACAATATCACCGCAGTTCCAGCAGTTTGCGGACTTCGCCCGGGAGGCGGTCAGCAGGGGAGATTCGAAGGCCATCGCCCGCCAGGGCGGTCCCTCCGGCACACAGGGAGCGATGACAATCACGCCCACGACCGAAGACAAGGTCGGAGCGATCAGACGCTCGGAAGTGAACAAGACCGCAAACGACGAAACCCGCAGGCTGTTCAAGAAGGCCGTCGCGGACATATTCGGCGGCGAGTCCAAGATTCCGAAAAGCGTGCTTGACGCAATGAACATGAAGGACTTCGAGAAGGGAAAGCCTCTCACCGCTCGTCGCATCCTTGCCGTGAAGACGGCCATACAGAACGAGGAGACCAAGATGCGCTTTGCCGATATGTTCATCAGCCAGGCGTCGAATCGCACCTTAACCAAGCTGACCGAGCCGCAGAGAGCGCTGGCGAAGCCAATCCTGACAAAGTACGCAAACGAGATCTATGCAGACACCAATGTCCAGCACAAGCACATTGTGCTCGACAAGTTTGTCGGTATCGTCGCCACCGATTCAAAGCTCTCGAAACACGCAGAGTCCCTGTTGCGCTTGCTGATGAGGAGTAATGGAACTGAGATGGAAGATTTCACGGCCGAGGACTTCCACAAACTCATCGAAGTGCTTGACTAGTCGGCGGGCCTCACCCGGTCGGCGCATCGAAAACCCCGTTCTCCTTGCCGAGGAGAACGGGGTTTCCGTTTTTTCGCCCGGTGTTTACAAAACCGCGGCACTTTGATAGGATATTGGGGGAGGTTGGGAATGAATCGATCGCGCGGAACGGCACTTGTCTGCCTTTTCTCTGCATTATCCATGTTTTGCGCTGGCGCAGCTACGCATCGCGTCGACTTGCGCAATGGCGTCGCGCCTCCTACGGCCATTGCCGTAGGGGATGAGCTTTCAGTCACGTTTGCCGACGGTGTCTTGTACACCGTGAACGTAGACGCAGAGCTGCCTTCGTTTGCTGGCGCGCGCACCTTCGCCGCCCACCTGGGGGACGGAGTCAGCGCCTCGTCTCTCGTGATCTCCGACACGAGCTTCACGATCGAGGTGCGTGACATCGCCGAAAGCAGACTTTGGCGCGGCTACGTCAGCGACGGCAATGCGTCCGTCGAAACGGTAGATCTCTCCGCCGTTCGCCGCGGCGGCTGCATCGAGGTCGATACGCCCGATCCTGAGTCCGGCGAAAACGAAGTGGAAGAGCCCAAGAAATCTACGCCGCCAGTTGCCGCAGTCACCGGAAACCCCTTTGACGACAACGTGGTTGCCCCGGCCCCCACAATGGTGGACATCATGCTCGTCTTCGACAGCGGTGCGCGTACGTGGGTCGAGGGAAAGGCGGCGTATGGCGGGAGCATCACGAACTTCGCGATCGCCCAGGTCGCCAAGATGAACCAGGTCCTCAAGAACACCGATCTTCACACGAACTTCTGGTTCCGCCTCGTCGATGTCGCGACCGTGGACGGACGCTGGACTACGATCGACAATACGATTCTTCCCGCGATGCGCACGGGCGTCATGAACGCGAGCGGCATCTGGGCCGAAGTAGCCGCCCGCCGAGAAGCCTGCGGCGCAGACGTCGTCTCGCTTATTGTGGACACTGGGTCGGCCTACGGCACGACCGGCATCGGCTACATCACGCACGGCACATCGTACAGCATGTGGGTGAACACCTACCGCACGTGGTGCTATTCGTGCTGCGCCATCCGCTCGGTAGAAAACGACTATACGCTCAGCCACGAGGTGGGCCACAACATGGGCCTCACCCACAGCCCGACGCTCGCAACGTGGAGCAAGGTCGGGACGTTCGACTATTCCAACGGCTACAACATCACAAACGCGAACGATGGCAAGCACTACAACACCATCATGGCGTACAACTACGACAGGTACTTTAGCGACTATATCGAAATACCGTACTATTCCTCGCCTGACTATGCCTTCAAGGGAGTGCCGCTTGGCACGGCAATCTCGAACGACTGCACGCGCGCCCTGCGCCAGACGTGCCTCGGCATCGCCGACTGGCACGCGCAGACGATCCCCCTGCCGTCGGACGTAGCGTTTTCGCCAAATGCCTCGTCCGCTTATCGAATCACCATGTCCACCTCCGGTGGATACGAGATTCGCTACACGACGGACGGCTCGACGCCGACGCGCGAAAGCGCGCTCTACGAGTCGCCGCTGATCCTGACCACCGGCGAGATGACCGTCAAGGCCGTCGCCGTCGTGGACGGCGAGACGCTTGGCGCCGTCGCGACGAAGACATACGGCGCGGCGGTGGAGCTGGGCGAATACGCCTGGCTGGAAGACACAGCAGAGAATAACTGGAGCCAAGGCAATTGGAATAGAAACGACGGCTCTTACATCTACTACTATTTCTGGAATGCCAGTTCGGACAAGACAGCTGTACTTGACATTGACGGAACGATCAACGTTGACCGGGACATTTCGCTTGGAACATTGGTCGTTGGCGGCCCGACGAACATGGAGATCGCCGTCGCGGACAAGCCGCTTTTCGCCACAAATCTCGAAGTCGTCGCCAATGCCACGCTTTCCGGCTCGAACTATTCCTTCGAAAGGTGGTGGCTTCATCCTGAATCGACGCTGGTTCTCTCGCCGGGCGTTGGGCAGACCTTCATCCTTGCGAATAATCTCGCCCTGTCGTATCCAACTGCCACCTTTGCTGTCACGAACGGTACAGTGGTCGCCGGTGCTGGTGGATCGGCCGCAGGGCAGTTCGGCTTTGCTGCGCTGCACGTTTTCGCGGGCGGAACGCTCAAGATCGCCGGAGGAGGATGGAACACCGGCAGCACCACGGAAACTGCGCTTACGGTTGACAAGGGCGGCACTCTTGAAATCGCAGCTGTTGACGACATCCACCGCAATCTTGTCATGGATGGCGGTACGTTGAGCATAACGAAGTCTGGACGCGCCGCTTCGTTTTACAATCTTAAGATGAGTGTCACGGATGATTCTACGATAACAGACAACGGTGGAACTGGTGAGATATGGATACGTACGGCAGATGCCAGAGTCGATGTTGCGAATGGCAAGACTCTCACGTTTGACGCGGCTCTCACGAAGCCGTCAGATAACGGTTACCAGTCGCTTGGCAAGGGACTTGTCAAGACCGGAAAGGGAGAGATAAGGTTTCTTGACGAGATTTCGCATTCAGGAACGAACACGATAAGCGAAGGAACGCTTTCTGTCTGCTACAATTCCACGACAACCAATGGACTTGGGTGGGTTCTCGCTGGCGATGCAACGCTTAAAATCGAGAAGGGCGCTTCGTTGCAGGTCCCGTCGCTTGCGCTTTCGCACGGCGCTTCGCTTGTCCTTCCGGCGGCATCGTCCGCTCCGCTTTCCGTTTCCGCCGCGGTGGACTTGACGCATGTCGCGCTGACGCTCACGGACGCAGACGACCTTTCCTACGGCGCGACGTATCGGCTTATGTCCTCGTCTGAAGACATAACCGGTTCGCTCCGTGCCTACAAATCGGAATTTCCGGCTCTTGCCGACGGACTGGCGTGGAAACTCTATGTCGCGGACAATACGCTCTTTGCCAAAGTGACGAGTGTGGCCGAGGCGGCCGAGCCGGTCGTGTTGGTCTCCAACAATCCGGATCTCGTCCTTGAAATTCCTGACGACGGAATTGTAAAGTGTGGCAACGCGATAAAGATCGAAACCGCGCCTCTTGTTGTTGACGGTCTGAATGCAAAGGCGGTAGCCATCACCATGGATGTCGAGATCCCGATCGGCGAGCAGTCGGCGGATGCGACGCTCTGCTCTTGGAATGTAGGAGGCAATATCATTCGTTGCGTCCGCAGGGCCGATGGGACTGTGGACTGCTTTTATGGAACTTCCTCCCATGTGGACAACGGCGTGAACGACGTTGAGCTTGTTCCCGGTCGCCATACGGTCAATGTCGGCTATTATTCGCTCAGCAACGATGATTATGGAGGCACGTTCGTCTATGTTGACGGTGTTCTTGCCTATCGTGGCGCCCGCCTTAGGTGGAGCAACGACAGTGTTTCGCTCGTAACATTCGGCGCGACGGCCGCGGAAACGCCGGCTTCCCCGTATAATGGTCTTGTCGTAAGGGGAGTCTCGGTCATCGAGCCTTTTTCGGAGCTTCCTGTTTCTGGCATGACGGCTTCCAGCGGGGAGGTCACATACAACTATGTCGTTCCAACAAACAAGGTCTTGGCTGCATACAACAAGCTGCCATCTGTATTTGGCTCTGCGCCAGGTGGCGGGTTTACGGTGTATTCGACGTGTCTTGACGCTGCGTTCCCAGGCAACTACGATTCCATTTCCGTCTCGGTAGTGGCGTCTTTCCCGACTGACAGGCTCGGTGCGCTGATGGGAATATGGACTAAAAACACGTCAACCGGCGCGGCTTTTACGTCGCAGGTCGACTACAATGGCGACGGGACGTTCGCCACACGCTACAACGGATATGTTTCGCAGAACCCGGCTATTGCAGTCGGCCAGCCGGACGCGACTGTGGACTCGCCGCACCTGTACACTTTCACCTATGCCAAGAACGAGGGTTTCAGGTTTTATCAAGATGGCGTGCAGATACTTGAGGCAACTGATGGTTTTGCGGACAAGGGCTACTTGGCTTACTACAAGGTCACTTTTGGTTGCGGACCATGGAACGGGTGGACGACATCCTATGACGATTCTGCCAACCCCATGCCCAATTTCAAGGTCTATGCCTCGCATATTGCGCTCGGGACGGACGAAGTGCTTGCGTCGATTGAGCCCGTCATCGAGTCCCTTGCCTTTGACGCCGCCTACGACAATATGTCGATCGCGGAAAAGCTTTCCTATCTGCCGGAGTATCAGACGGCGACTGGAGTCTCCGCTCCGCCACAGGGCGAAGGAATGGAAGAGCTTCCTGTTGTCGACATTCTCGTCGCATTCGACAACGGCGCGCAGGCGTATGTCGCGAACAAGGGACAAACTCTCGCGGAGTTTGCGGAAGCGCAGATTGCGAAGATGAACGCCGCCCTTGCGACGAACAAGCTGGACAGATGCTACAGCTACTCTCTCGCGGGCGTGTGCAAGGTGGACGCAACGTACACTCGGATCGGCGAAATGTCCGGAGACCTTGTCGCTGGCTCGGGTCCGCTCGTGACGCTGCGCTCGAACCGCGAACTTCTGGGCGCGGACACCGTGACGCTCCTTGTCGACAACGAAAGCGACGCCACGCTCGGCTATGGGTGTCCGCTAGGCTCCTCGACGGACGTCGCGAGCTGCCATGACGACGCGTTCAGCGTTTGCAGCATAAGGGCCGTCGACACCGGCAAGCAGCACACGATGCTCCACGAGAACGCGCACAACATGGGTTGCGGACACGCCAGGGCGCAGTCTGACCCGGCGTCGCCGTTTTCCTACGGACGCGGCTACTACTTCAAGGATGGCGATGTGACGCGCCACACGATCATGGCGTACGGCGGCGACAACGACGCCTCGTGGTACTTCTCCACGTCCTCGGACGCGTTCGGCTTCAAGCTTGGTGACGCGACGAACGACAACGCCCGCGTCTTGCGCGAGACGTGCGGCGCGGTCGCAAAGTGGCGCGAAGGGGCGGCGATCGACTTTGCCGGCGCGGCAGTCGAAGGCGCCGCCTTGCAGACGAGCGCACGATTCCCGTGGTTCGTGGAAGGGGACGCCATACGCAGTTTCAAGCAGACGAACTACGTGTACCAGAGCACCATGCCGCTAAAGGCGACTGTGACGGGTCCGAAAGTGCTCACCTTCAAGCACAAGTCGTATTTCGGCGGAAAGAGCGTCGCGGACAACAACTATTCGCACTTCGACGTCCTTCTGGACGATTCGCCTGTCATCGTGCAGAGCGAATGCACCAACAGCTGGACGTCGGCACTGGTGGACATCCCGGAAGGGGAGCACGAGGTCGTATTCGTCTTCTCGCAGCGCTTTGCGATGAACAATCCGGGCGACTACAAGGACGGTGCGCCGGAGGCGGACGACGCCGTGTGGCTCAAGGACATCCGCCTGGTGTCCGTTCCTGAAGGCGAGAGCTTCAGGATACCCGGCACGGCCGCGTTCATCACCGCGGGCGATGCGCTCGAGGAGTGGCTTGAGGATGAAAACTTCGAACTGATGTATGGCGGCTTCATGACCTGGCCGGAGTTTATGGAGGAGACGGGCGCAAATGGCTATGTCAACTGGATGAACTATGTTCTCGGGCTTTCGGCGTCCGATCCGACGGCAAAACTCAAGGCGAAGATTTCGTTCGATGCGCAGGGGCGGGTGGTCGTTTCGGTTGAAGATTCCATTCCGAATGCCCCGGCAATTGCCGGCGTCAAGGTGGCAGCCACGTTGCTGGAGACGTCGGACCTCAATTCGTGGCCGTCCGAAGGCGTATCTGCGGACGGGAAGTCAGTCGTCATCGAGAAGTCACATGGCCATCGCTTCTACAAGATCGTATTGTCAATACAGGAAGTACACGGGGGACAATGATAAAGCGGTTGATGTTCATTACGCCCCGACAGGGAAAGGGCTCAGGAAAAATCAAGGACTGGAAGTTTTTTGTCCGTTAAGATGATCCAGTTCATGAAATACATAACCCCTGCAGCCTTCTGTGCGACTATCGCCGCGTATGGCAAAAATGGTATAATGTTGCCATGAAAACTTTGACAAAGGCAAGGCGCATCCTGCTTTCCGTGGCGGCGGCAATGTCTGCCGGGGTGGCGTTTGCGTGGACGCAGCCGACTAACGTGGTCGCCGCGGCGAATCCGCCGCAGATAGTCGTCTCGGCGTCGGATTCAGTGCCGGGCCCTTCGACGAACGCGACGAACGCCGTGTCGCGTGCGGCGGTCGTGCGCGACGGCGAGTACACGAGCAAGGAGGACGTGTCCGCCTACGTGCGGACGTTCAAGGGCGCCTTGCCGCGGAATTTCATCACGAAGGGCCAGGCGCGCGCGCTGGGCTGGACGGGCGGTTCGCTTGAGCCGTACGCGCCGGGGAAGTCCATTGGCGGCGACCGCTTCGGCAACTACGAGCGCCGCCTGCCGTCGCTGAACGGCGGGTTCTACAAGGAGTGCGACATTGACACAAAGGGGCGTCCGCGGGGCGCGAAGCGCCTGATCTTCACCCAGAGGGGGCAACGCATCTACTATACCGAAGACCACTACAGGACATTCAGGGAGGTCAAATGAAGAAGACTCGCAAGCGCCGTTTCACGGTCGATCTCGCGGGCGTGCGGAGCGCGGCTCGGCTCCATGCAGCGCTCGCCGAGCAGCTGCCGCTTCCTGAGCACTACGGACGGAACCTCGACGCGTTTCACGACGTCCTCACGGAGTTCGGCCAGAGCTGGCGGATAGTGTTCCGCAACGCAGGCCCAGTGGCTAAGGGGCTCAGGGCGGTGTGCGATGACGCGGTGTCCGAGACGCCCGGTCTCGAGGTCGAGTTCGAGCCCTGACCACGTCAAGGGGCGTGGGCGCGGCGTACAAGGCGAAATGCCTCAACGGCAATCCTGCCTGGTACCGCAGGGCCCTGACGCAAGTTGCGGTGATTTGGCAGAACATGGCGCGGCTGTTCGAGCAGCTGGCCGGGAAAGGATCAGATGGAACGGAATACGAAGATTGGATGCATGGCAGGATGCCTTGCTTCCGTTGGCATTTTCATTGTTGGCGTCTTTATGTTCGCGATGATATTGTCATTCGCCATACGGGGCTGCTCGGAGATGCCGGTGGATCCGGCGGATGCAATCGCCATCGCGCCGCAGGACGCAAGCCAGTACAAGAAGGTCTGGCTTTCCGGCGACGGCGGCGATAACGCGGTGCACGTGCTGAAGGTCCGCATGAGCGGGGTCATGTCCTCGAAAGTCGACAGGCCTGTCTTCGACACGGCCGACGACACGAGCGCGCCGACGGCGCTGCGCAAGATCAAGGCTGCGATAGCCGACGAGTCTATCGCCGGGCTCTATCTGGAAATCGACACCCCCGGCGGGGGCGTCACGATTGCGGACGAGCTGCACGACGCGATCATCCGGTTCCGCCAGTCGTCCAAGGGCCGATTTGTCTTCGTGCACATGGGCGACCTTTGCTGCTCCGGAGGGTACTACGCCGCCGCAGGCGCAGACTGCATCATGGCGCGTCCAACCACGCTCACCGGGTCCATTGGCGTGATAATGAGCACCTTCAACATCTCGGAACTGGCGCGCAAGATCGGTGTTTCGGACGTGACAATCGCATCGGGGGAGAACAAGGACCTCCTCAATCCGCTCAAGCCCGTACAGCCCGAGCACGTCAAGATCCTCGAAGAGCCGGTGAAGCAGCTCTACGAACGTTTTGTGCGAATCGTCGCCGAGGGCAGGAACCTGCCGGTTGAAGCCGTCCGCCAGCTTGCCGATGGACGTGTGTTCATTGCCGGCGATGCCTTGAAGCTAAAGCTGGTGGACTGCATTGGCCACGAAGAAGAGGCTGCTGAGCGGATCAAGAAGCTTGCCGACGGCGATGTGCGCATTTACGGTTACCGCAAGAAGAACGGATTCATGTCCATATTGGAGAATTCGCTCCTTTTCGAGTCCTCTGACGGCCTTGTCAAAAAGACAAGGGCTGCGCTGGCCGAAGAGGAGGCGCCGCGCGCCGAATACCGCCTCCGCTGAGGAAAATTTGTCTTCTCGCTCCTTTCCTTGTTGCCTTGTCGTAGGTTATAGTGATTAGTGAATAGGTAATAGTTTCCAAAATAGGGAATAGGTTCCATTGGCATTCCGCTTTCCACCTATTCACTATTCACTATAACCTATTCCCTATTTTGGATGATTCCGGCACATCCCAAGTGAGACAACACGCCAGCGGCCTTGTGGACGCCCCCACGCGGCTTGTCAGACAACCTCCCAATGTCCACCCTTGTCGGGGCCTTTGCGGACGAGGAATCCCTTTTTCTTGAGACCTGTCAGAAGCCGCTCGGCCTGTCTTGTGGAGATTGAATAGGTCTCGGCTATCCGTGCAGCCGTCAATGTCCCGTCGAGCCGCAGCAGTTCCAGGAGATCGCGCTCGCGGGCGGACAGTTTTACACCGACATTTACACCGACATTTACACCGACATTCTTGAGTTCCTCACCCTTGACCTTGATTGCCTGCAGGATGCGCTCAAGCATGAAGTCGATGAACGGCTCCGAATTGCCCAGAAGCGTCGAGCGCTGTATGGCGAGGTAGTAACCGCTCTGGTTCTCCCAGACGATGTTTTCGATGGGAGCGGCGTAGAATGCGTTTCTCCACTTTCCAAGAATGGCGGTCTGCCAATAGCGTCCCGTTCTGCCGTTGCCGTCCTGGAAAGGATGGATGAACTCGAACTCGTAATGGAACACGCAGCTCTTCACAAGCGGATGAGCCCCGGATTCGTTCAGCCATTTGAACAGATCCTTCATGAGCTTCGGAACCTGTGCGGCAGGCGGAGCCATGTGGATGACGTTCCCCGCTCCATCTATGACACCAACCTGCCCCGTGCGGAACGCTCCTGCGGTTTCGACGAGACCTCCCATCATCAGCTTGTGGACTTTGAGGAGGTCTTTCACCTTGTAGGGGTCGATGCTTTCTATCGCCTCGTATGCTGCCGCTGCGCACAAGACCTCATCAATCTCCCTTTGCGGGGCGACAACCTTCTTCCCTTCGAGAACGGCGGTGACCTGGTCCTCCGTGAGGGTGTTGCCTTCAATGGCGGTTGAGCCGTGAATCGTCTTGATGCGGTTTGTCTTGCGAAGCCGCACACCCTTGACGCCGGAAATCTCGATGTCGAACCTTTCCACGGCGGCGGATATCTCGGCGATGAGATTCACCGCTTCTTCGCTCACCTTGTACGGGGGAACGTACTTTTCTTTAGATTTCATAGTGTCTTGGATTCCTCCTTCGCCTTTTGCCGCATCATTTTATTTGCTTTGCGATTCCTGCTCATGTTGTTGTGCTCTCGCTTGTCAGGCGCGTATATTGGATATTTACCATTTGTCGAAAAGGGGGTATTTGCTGAAAATCAAAAGTGCCTGTTGGCGAAGGCGTGGCCGCT
>JAEEGL012955641.1_pt1 | contig 18188 bp, 14 predicted proteins | sample 9134231 | NCBI WGS metagenome assembly JAEEGL01 (sample SAMN16246548, study PRJNA631951) | gut metagenome | biome: gut microbiome; feature: rumen; material: fiber-attached | host: Bos | place: Iran: Karaj | collected 2018-10 | reverse complement strand
GCGCTCGTGGAGCCACGGCTTGCGGCCCGCAGCATCTCGTCCCGCAAAGCAGCCGACGCTTGCGGAGCCACCGCCACGTGGCGCGAAGCAGAGAAACTCCGCGGAGCCATAGCACGCGGCACTTGCAAAGCACCATCCACGCGGGCCCGGCTTAGTGACCAGGCAGCATAGCGCCGGGCGCTGCGTCAAGGACGCACCGCAGGCGCGGCAGGGCCCCCGTAGGCTGTCTCGGTCGCGAAAAAACAACACGCGAATCCCCAAAACTGTGAATGGTAACGCCGTCCCGGGGGAAAGAGTGATATAATTGATTTGGTGCCGGTGGCGCCGATATTTGTTTGGGGAGGGGAATTACATGAACACTCAGGAAAAAGAACAGCGACAGCTCGCAAGACTAAAGCGGGAGGCCGACAGAAAGAAACCGCTCTATTACATGGCTGCGGCCATGATTCTTTTGACCATTGTTTATATTGTTGATGAGATCACATCAAACATGAATGCAGCGATGCAGCCCTATGTTTTGTTTGACCTCTTTCATATAGCATCAAGAAATGTCAATTCGGAGGAGTACTCACAGGCCTTCAACGTGGTTGCTCCCATCCAGGTATTTTCCAATTTTCTACTTATAATCACACCCTTTTATAAGGCCCTTGCCGATAAATACGGCAGAAAACTCTTTCTCATGATCAACACCGTTGGCATGGGTGTTGGAATGCTGGTTGTCATGACCGCCCAAAATGTCATCTGGTACATACTCGGCATGCTCTTTATGATGTTCTTTACACCAAACGACATGCAGGTACTTTATATCATGGAGACTGCTCCCAAGGAAAAGCGCGCCACCTACAGTTTCATCGCCAAAGGCGTGGCCCTTGTAAGTGTCTCTCTTATCGGTGTATTCTCACGAATATTCTTAAATGAGGCAGACCCTTCAAGCTGGCGTCTGGTCTATATCATACCTGTGGTTTCAGCTCTGGTGATAGGCTGTATGTCCTATTTTCTCATGCGTGAAACTCCTGTATTTCTGGAGCAGCGTATCTCTTACCTGTCAATGAGCAGTGAGGAGCGGGAAAAGAAAAAGATGGCCGATAAACAGACCGGCACCTCCGAAGAAGGCGGCGTGTTTAAGGCCATCCGATTCATCTTTACCAACAGGCAGCTGCGCTGGATATTTATCGCAGGCTTCCTTTTCTTTGCAACCACCTTCTACACCTCTTATTATGCAACGGTTCTTGAAGGTGCCATGACAACCGAAATGGTGTCAACAGCTCTGGTGATCTATCCGCTGTTCAACGGACTTGTAACAATAATAAGCGGCTTCTTCTCAGATAAGCTCGGCCGCAAAAAGGTCTGCCTGATACTTGGATCATTTGCTATATTGGGACTTTTATTCTTTGTACTATCCTGCAGGCTGGGACTGGGTCCTGTAGCTGCAGGCATCTGCTATGGTTGCTCCATAGGCGGTCTCTGGTCCATGTCTGACACACTGATCCTGACAATGCCTGCCGAATCATCTCCTTCAGGCATGCGTTCCTCAGTAATGGGAACCATCTCTGTCCTGATCGGCGCAGGTATGTTCCTGGGACAGACCATATTCATCATCTGTCAGAATTTCCTTCCGATGGACATCCTGTTCATGATCATATGTCTTCCGTTTATGGCTATCAGTCTCATCATCCTGCTCACCAAGGTTAAAGAGACCAAAGACGTTGATCTGGACAACATAACAGCTGATACCTTCAAGTGATTACTTGATTATCACGGTATCACCTTGTAGAAAGAAATACATTCTCCCGCGCTGCGTCGGCATCGCCGGGATAAGAGTTAAGATACTCACTCATGAGGGTCTTGGCATATTCAAAATCGCCTTTGAATTCATAGGCTGTGATCCGATTCAGCAAAAGAGCCTGCTTGACCGAGTTGTCCTCAAGCTTAAGGCCGGACTCAAAGGATGAGATTGCACCGTCATAGTCCTGCTGCCTTATCTGGCACATTCCGAGCTGGTTATAGACAGCAGCACTGTCCGGGTTGTCCTTCAGATAGCTATAGTAGTTGCTATAGGCGTCGTTGTACTCGCCAAGTCTCTCCCATACCTGTCCTAAGAGGATCACCACCGGCTCTTTTTCCTGGTCGCGCTCGTTTCTTGCGGTGTTAAGGTACTTGACCGCGTCGTCATTATTCCCAAGATAATAGGAAATCTGCCCCTTCTCAAAGTTGGTCATATAATTTCCGCCGTTGTCCATGGCAGTCTGAAGAATGGCTGTGCCTTCCTCGGAATAGCCATACTGGGCCAGCGTCTTATAAATTAAAATAATTGTGGAATAGTCTCTTGAATTGAGGGATATGGCCTTGGAAAAATCAGCATAGCCCGCATCGTGATTGCCTGCGGCCAGCTCTGCCACTCCTCTGAGATAGTAGGCTGTACTGTCCTTACTCTTAATATTGATTATTGCATCATAAACTTCAGTTGCTGCCGCGTAGTCCCCAAGCTTGGTGTAGGCCTCTGCCAAATAGAAATTGGTATCAAGGTCCATATCATCCACCAGACCGTTGTCCGCAGCAAGAGAAGCAAGCAGTTCTTCAACTGCCTGCTGATACTCTCCACTGTATAAATGCGCAATACCTCTTCCCCTGAATATCAGCTCCGAATCCTCACCTGCTGCGGCTGCGGCCTCAAAGCTCTCCAGGGCATTCAGATATTCATGGCTCTCAATGTAAGTAAAGCCCGAATCGATATTGTGTCTTCCCGCCAGGCTCCCACAGCCTGTCAGCATGATCATCGCCAGCAAAGTGCCGGCAACAAGCCTGTATTTCATATATCTCCCCCAAAATACATGTGGGAAATACGCATTACCTGCTGCGTATTATTTTCCCAAATATGCTATTACCTCGATCTCGCAAAGAGCATTTCTGGGAAGCTGCTTAACTGCAACACAGCTCCTTGCGGGCTTTCCCGTGAAGTACTTCTCATAAACCGCGTTGAAAGCTGCAAAATCGCTCATCTCATCCAGGAAGCAGGTAGTCTTTACAACATGCTCAAAGTCTGTTCCTGCAGCCTTAAGAATCTCTCCAACATTCCTGCAGGCTCTGTCTGCCTGATCTGTAATGGTTGTAGCATCAATCTCTCCGTCCTCGGGATTGATCGGAATCTGACCTGAAGCATACAGGAAATCTCCTGCAATGATAGCCTGTGAATATGGTCCGATTGCTGCGGGTGCCTTATCTGTTGAAATTTTCTCCATGTTACTTCCTCCTCTATATCTCTGCATCAGTACACCGGATAATTGGTGCCCCTGCAGTTTATTGCTCGTCCTCCGCAGTAAAGACAGCGGTTACATAGAAGCCTCTGGGATTCTCCTCCACCTTGGTCACTACGCCCTTTCGCTCCAGCATCCTCTCTCTGAAGGGGAAATTGCCTGACATTGCAAGGGATGGATCTATTGTGTAGTAGTAGTTACTTGGAAGAACACCTTCCGTAACGGTAACGGGATCGCCTTCTTTTAAAAGTCCCGGCCTCTCCATTTTAAAAACCATTTCTCTTGCCATTTTATCACCTCACAATAGCATTATGAAGCAAAAACTCATACCATCTCTCGTAGGATGAAGCCTTCAGATGAATATCATCAAAAGTAAGCGTCGCATCAAGATTGCCGTTTTCATCGTCAATAGCCTCATTCATATCGATATAGAATATGGTCTTATTGTCTGCCAGCTGTGACAGAGCCTCATTTCGCCTGTTGATATTCTCATTGTTAAAGTACTTGTCGTGGCTGCTCTTATTTTCCGAAACATGCATGATGCCCTGAATGTAGATAATGGCATCCGGCTGAAGCTCTCTTATGCGGTCCAGAACCTCTTTGTAGGCATCAGTGAAATACTCATCTGTGCCGGTTCCGATCTCGTTAAGTCCCAGCATGATATAAATCTTGGCGTACTGGTTCTTGGAAAGGGCTGTCTCCACGTTCACCTTGCCCTCATCGGTCTTGATAAACTCCTTGGTCATGACATCGTAAATAGTCAGTGAAACCTTGGAATAGAAGGTTGCTCTGGTATCCAGAGGTTCGCAGTACTCTGAAAGACCAACTGTCCTGGAATCTCCGATAAAGAGGGCATCTGTAAAGTAGTCCTCATCAACCTCACCAAACTCATACACCTCTTCCTCAGCGCTGTTGCCTGAAATATCTCCTGCGCTGTTGCCTGACACACTGTTACCTGATATATCTCCGGCAAAAGAACCATCTGCTGCCTCTTTGATGTCGGCATCCGTAATTCTCTCTCCTGCGATCTGTACAACACCATCCTCCTGAGAGTCTGCTCCTATGGCTTCGCCTCCCTCAGGCACTGCAACATCTCCGGAGGATGTCTGCGTCCATGGGAAAACGCCCTGGGAAGCACCCTTAAAGGCAAGGGCGATAACAGGTATATCGCTTTCCTCACTCTTAAACTCGGCATAGGCCGTGTCCTTAAAAGCGAAGGATATCACTGATAAAATTATCCCCGCCGCTACTATAAGAACAAGTAACGGGCATTCCTTAAGAATCTTCATTAACTGACTTCTTTCTCAAAATCTAAAATACATGAAAGGGTTACCTGCTGCGTTGGACAGGCTGAAAATGCATGCCCAGAACAGGAGGAACCAAAGTATTGTCGCTACTATATTTCTTCTGTGATTCTCCCAGAACTTAAACACTCCGGGAATCAGGAGAATAAGCCCCGGAACCAGAACGCTCCAGTAAACACCTATGTTCTTGATAAAATCATTTCTGTTGACTGCGATACCCTCTTTAAAGAAGGGGAAAAGTCTTGAGAAAAAATCAAGAAGCATACTCGGATCGCTTATGGCAAAGATAACCCAGGTCAGGGGTATCAATACCAGAACATTTATCTTGCCAAGCACCGCAGCAACGGGCTTGGGAAGCTTCTTAAACACAAAGAACTTCTCGCAGGCGATTATTACAAAAAGAATGACTCCCCAAAGGATGAAGTTAAGGGTAACTCCATGCCAGAAGCCTGTAATAAGCCATACCACCAGAAGATTTATAAAAGTCCTGAAACCGCCGTGTCTGCTTCCTCCGAGAGGAAAATAAACATAGTCTCTGAACCATGATCCCAAAGTTGCATGCCATCTGCGGTAGAATTCCGATACGCTCCCCGATCCGTAGGGATGGTCAAAGTTGGTGATAAAGGGAAATCCCAGCATTACTCCAACGCCTGCTGCCATAAGTGAATATCCCCAGAAATCAAAGTAAAGCTCCAGTGAATAAGCCACTGCACCAAGCCATGCCAGAGGTGTTGAGATACTCTCATAACCTATGGTACCGATATCGTTCCAGAGCATGGCCAGATGGTCAGCCAAAAGAACCTTCATGGCAAGTCCCACCACGAAATAGGAAAGACCGTCTTCAACCGCAGCCAAAATGCTGCGAAGAGGGCTGCGTCCAAGAGTCTTGTCCGCAACATTGTGGGAAGCGATCAGCATGTCGTTCCTCTGATAGTCCTCAAACCTCATGATGGGGCCTGAAACTACCTGCGGGAACATACAAAAATAAGTGGCAACATGACCAAAGGGAATATCCTTTTTGATCTTGCCTCTGTAAACATCTGCCTGATATGAGATCATCTTGAAAATGTAGAAACTGATGCCGATAGGCAATAGACTGTTGTCAACATACTGGCCAAGGAGTTTGAACTCTATCAGCATTCCGGCATCGATGGCCAGAATAAACATTAAAAGAGATTTACTCTTGCCGCCAAACTGCGCCTTGCCAAAGAGGTAGTTGACAATAACGGCTCCCAAAAGAGCCGGAAACATCCTTAAATCCCCGACGGCGTAGAACACCAGGCTCCCCAACAGGAGAGTCCAGGCTCTGAACCTTGCGGGTGTAAGATAAAAAGCTATAACAAAAACAGGTAAAAACCTGAAAATGAAATTCAGATCAGAAAAATTAATCATTAGTTCCCCGAGTTGTTGATCTCAGCCAGCTTGGTCTGGGCAGCCTGTGCACTCTGAGTATCCGGGAAGTCTGTGATCACGGCATCATATACTTCTTTTGCCTTATCAGTATTCCCGCTGTTGTAATAAGCATTACCAAGATTGTAAAGTGAATTAACATTGGTGTTGTCATATTGACAGGCCTTGGACAGATTGGCAATGGCCGTATCATAGTCCTGGGCCTTGTAAGCCTCGTAACCGGTGTTGTAATAAGAAGCTGCAAGCTGAGGTCCCACCGAGCTCATGAGCTGATCATAGAGCGCTGTGAACTCAGGCGATACATTCTCACTGATGGCATCAAGGTCCAGCTTCTCAAGGGCCTCTGTCATACCTTCTATATTAGAAGAATCCTCCATGTAGATGTTAACCGCCTTCATAAGGCTGTTCATGGCAGCCGAGGTTGAATCCACACCCTCGTAATCGGTGACCTGGGTTTCCAGATCCTTGATCTGTGTCTGAAGGGTCTTAACCTGCTGCTCGTAATCATTTATGGTAGCTGACTTGGAGTCAGACTCCTCGCTGATCTGGGCTATCTTTTCCTGGTTCTTGGAATTGATGCTCTGTATCCTCTGGGGCAGGATGAGGAAGCTTGCCACAGCCACTCCCAGTACTATGCCCAGAAGGATGCCCCAAATGGAGTTGCTCCTTGCTATGGCCGATTTCTTGACGGGCTGAATGATCATCTCATTGCCGCTGTTGTATCTGATGACTTCATCGCTGTCCGCTGAAGCTATATCCGAAACCAGCTTGCCGCTCTCACCCGGAAGCAGCATGCTGTCGGCTTCCTTGAGGTAGCGCCTTGCCATTACGTTGCCGGAATCAAGCTTAAGGGCTTTCTGGGACTCGATCTTGGCCTTGTCCCAATTACCGTTCTTAAGGTATAAAAGTGCAAGCAAAAGATGTGCCTTAATAAACCCGTGATTTAATTGAAGCACTTTCTTGAGCTGGATCACCGCCAGATCAAGGCTGTCCTGATGGCAGTAATTCAGTGCGATATTAAACTTCTTGATGGTCTGATTGATATTCTCCAGTACAGAAGGGTTGCTTCTGACCATTTCCATGTAGTAATCAGCAGTGTTGTCCTCAGTTTGAAGGTTCTTGCTGATGACCCACTCGGAAAGAGCGGGAACCACTTCTCCGGTCTCGTAGTACACAAGTCCCAGAAGGTTCCTGGCATCGATATTGTTCTTGTTGAGCTTAAGACTCTGCCTGAGGGACTCTACAGCACCTGTCATATCCCTCACTCCGGCCTTCTCAAGGCCCTCATTGTAATATCTGTTGGAGAGGCTTATGAGCTTCTTGTAAGTGCCCACCTTGATACCGCATCCCGGACAGACATCACCCTTATTCAACTGGGCTCCGCAACTATAGCACTTCATTGTTATCTGGTCCTCTTCACGGAATCTGATTCTGCCTTGGCTTCCTTAAGGAGCTTGACCAGGACATCCGACATATCGTCCAGATCCTGGTTGTAAATGATCTCCTCCGCATCCTCTATCTCAAGACTTGGTTTGAATTTCTTAAGTTCATCATCAAAATTTAACATATCTCTCCCTTATACCAGTGACTTGATCTGTCCTGCCAGGTACAGTGAACCTGTGGCAAATACCAGATCTCCGGACTTTCTCATGGTGATAACATCCGTCACCGCATCCCTCACATTGGTGTAATACTTGATGGGCAGTCCGATTATGCCAAGCTCATCCTTGCTGTCCTCAAAGGCAATCTTGAGGTCGGATACCGAAACTGATCTCTCAGTTTCCAGGACTGCGACATAAATAGCCTCAAACTGGCCACTCTTAAGTATCTCTAAGATAATGTCCTTGTACTGCTTGTCGCCGACTATTCCGAACAGCAGAACCTTCTTGCCTGCACAGCCGATCTCAGCCACAGACTCAAGAAATGCCTCGATTCCATCGAGGTTGTGAGCTCCGTCCACATAGATGCCGGGCCTGAGTTCTTCCATTCTGCCCTCCCACTTGGCTGACAGAAGTCCCTGTCTGATGTCCTGTTCGGTGACCTTGGCTCCCATATCCCGCAGAATCTCAACGGCTGTGACAGCCACAGCGGCATTTTCCGCCTGGTATCTGGCTTCTGTAGCCAGCTTTAAGTCAGCATATTTATCATAAAGGGAATTATACGAAAAAGCAATGTATTTGTTCCCTCCATCATCCTTGGTAACCGCGATGTTTTCTATGTTTCGGTCCTCTACGGCAATAGCTCTTGAATCAACTTCCAGAGCCTTGTTTTTGATGACCTGGGTACTCTCGGGTCTCTTGTCAAAAAAGACTACGGGGACGCCCGGTTTGATGATACCGGCCTTCTCTGAGGCGATGTCCTCGATGGTGGTGCCAAGGTACTGCATATGATCGTAGCCGATCTCCGTGATAATTGACAGAAGCGGCTTCTCTACAGTATTGGTGGCATCCAGTCTTCCTCCGAGCCCAGTCTCCAGAATGAGGTAATCCACAGGATATACGTCATAGAGCAACATAGCCACGAAGAACAGGAACTCAAAGTAGGTGGGGAAATAATCTTCCCTGTCATACTCCATCACTCTTCTGAGGGTCTCAACGAACACCTCGGAGAATACTCCCTCGGAAATGGGCTTGCCATCAATTGCAAATCTCTCGTTCATCTTGACAAGATGAGGAGAAGTGAACATTCCTACGGAGTAATCTGCCTGTACCAGAATAGATGAAAGGTAGCTGCAAACAGAGCCTTTTCCGTTGGTCCCTGCCACGTGGATGATTTTTAAATTCCGTTCAGGAGCTCCGAGATAATCCAAAAACTCTCTGGTGTCCTGAATTGTATGCTTGTCAGTAAAGCCCGGGACCTTATTGAGAAGGTCTTCGCACTCGGCCATTGTGATCTTGGCTCCGTTGTCCGCCCTCTCAATGATATCCCTGACTTCAGTTAATAGTATCTCTTCCATAAAATATCCAACTTAGCCCGCTGTTATCCTTCAAGCTGCTTGAGGCGCTCTGTTATCTGATCGTAGGTCTGCTGATATTTCTGCTGCTTTTCTTTTTCCTCTGCAATCTTGTCTGCAGGAGCCTTGGAGAGGAACTTCTCGTTGCTGAGCATGTTCTGTGATCTCTTAAGCTCGCCTTCAAGCTTGCTCTTCTCCTTCTTGAGACGATCGATCTCAGCGGAGATGTCCACAAGGTCAGCAAAAGGAATGTAAACGGTTGCGTCCGCAAGTACTACTGAAACCGCATCATCAGCGATTCCGTCCTTGCCGCTCTGGCAAACTGACTCTGAAGCATAAGCAAGTGCCTCGAAGAAAAGCTTACCTGTGGTGAAGATATCAAGTGTCTCCTTGTTGTCGCTGACAACGAAAACCTTGGCCTTTCTTGAAGGTGCAACGTTCATCTGAGTACGAACGTTACGGATTCCGCGAACTGCCTCCTTGATGGTCTCAATAGCCTTCTCGTCATCTGCAAAGTTCCACTCATCCTTGTATACAGGCCAATCGGAAATCATGATAGATTCCTCTTCATCCTGAAGAGTACAGAAGATCTCCTCTGTGATGAAAGGCATGTAAGGGTGAAGGAGCTTAAGGGCATTTATAAGCACGGTCTGAAGAGTCCAAAGAGCTGCCTCATGAGATACGGCGTCGTCTGAATTGTAGAGACGAGGCTTAACCATCTCAATGTACCAGTCACAGAACTCATCCCAGATAAAGTCGTAAACCTTCTGAACTGCGATACCAAGTTCGAACTTGTCCATGTTGTCGGTAACTTCTCTGATGGTCTTGTTGAGCTTACTGAGGATCCAGTGATCAACGGGCTCAAGACCTGCAGGCATGGGCTGATGGATAGCGGAAGGAGCTCCCTCTGCCATGTTCATCATGATAAATCTTGAAGCGTTCCATACCTTGTTGGCGAAGTTACGGCTGTTCTCAACTCTCTCGTTGTAGAAACGCATATCGTTTCCGGGTGCGTTGCCTGTAACGATGGTGAGACGAAGTGCATCGGCACCGTAGTTCTCGATAACCTCAAGAGGATCGATACCGTTTCCGAGGGACTTACTCATCTTTCTGCCCTGGGAATCCCTGATAAGACCGTGGAAAAGAACTGTCTTGAAGGGGTATGTTCCCATCTGCTCATAGCTTGAGAAGATCATTCTGATAACCCAGAAGAAAATGATATCATAGCCGGTTACCAATACATCTGTAGGGAAGAAGTACTTAAGCTCCCTGGTGTCATGAGGCCATCCGAGGGTCTCGAAGGGCCAAAGTGCTGATGAAAACCAGGTATCCAGTGTGTCGGGATCCTGTGTGAAATGCTCATGTCCGCACTTAGGGCATACCTTAGGCATCTCTTTTGCAACAACTACTTCTCCGCACTTGTCGCAGTAATATGCGGGAATCCTGTGTCCCCACCAGAGCTGTCTGGAAATACACCAGTCTCTGATATTGTCTGTCCAGTTGTAATAAATCTTGTCCATTCTCGGAGGGATAAGCTTGATCTCGCCCTCCTTAACTGCCTTGACAGCAGGCTTGATGAGCTCGTCCATCTTAACAAACCACTGAGCCTTGATCATGGGCTCAACTGTGGTATGGCAGCGGTCATGGGTACCTACGTTATGACTGTAATCCTCGATATCAACGAGAAGCCCCATCTCCTTGAGCTCTTTAACGATGGCATCTCTGCACTCGTATCTGTCCATGCCTTCGAACTTGCCGCCGTTGGCATTGATGGTAGCATCATCATTTAAGATGTTGATCTCTTCAAGGCCGCAACGCTTTCCTACTTCGAAGTCGTTAGGGTCGTGGGCAGGAGTGATCTTAACAACACCGGTACCGAATTCCATATCAACATAGCTGTCCTCAACAATGGGAAGCTGTCTGTTTACTATAGGAAGGAGTACCTTCTTGCCCTTGAAATCCTTGTATCTCTCATCCTCGGGATTAATAGCTACGGCTGTATCGCCCAGCATTGTCTCGGGACGTGTTGTGGCAAACTCAATGAACTTGGTTGTTGAAACAGAACCGTCGTCCTCAATGAGAGGGTACTTGATGTGCCAAAGATGGCCGGCCTGCTCCTCGTACTCAACTTCAGCATCTGAAATAGAGGTCTTACAAACAGGACACCAGTTTACGATCCTGCTGCCCTTGTAGATGTAGCCTTTCTCGTGCATCTTAAGGAATACTTCTGTAACTGCCTCGTTGCAGCCCTCATCCATGGTGAAGCGCTCTCTGTCCCAGTCGCAGGAAGATCCGAGCTTCTTGAGCTGGGAAACGATGGTTCCGCCGTACTCTTTTTTCCATTCCCAGGCCTTCTCAAGGAATGTCTCTCTTCCGAGCTCTCTTTTGTCTATGCCCTGTTTCTTGAGCTCATCTGTGATCCTGACCTCGGTAGCAATGCTGGCGTGGTCTGTACCGGGCTGCCAGAGTGCGTTGTAGCCCTGCATCCTCTTCCATCTGATGAGGATATCCTGCAGAGTCTGGTCAAAGGCATGGCCCATGTGGAGCTTACCTGTGATGTTTGGCGGGGGAATAACGATAGTAAAGGGTTTCTTGGTCTCATCTACTTCTGCATGGAAGTATTTCTTTTCCTCCCACTTTGAGTAAAGACGATCCTCAATATCCCTGGGATTGTAGGTCTTTTCTAGTTCTTTCTTCATTAAAACTTCTCCTTTAATTCTTATGGATCAACTGTGTTTAGCTTCATCCAGTGATTTTCTGGAAATAACGGCCTTGTGCAAAAGCACGACCTCGCCCTTCTTGTGGTTCTTGACCTCATAGAGGGCATTGTCCGCAGCATACATATAGTCCCAGAGCTTGTTGGTCTCTGCGGGTACTGAATTCCTGATGCCCTGGGACACCGTGACGTAGCCCCCCGCATCAAGCTTGCTGCTGTCTATCTTGAAAGCTGCCACCTGGGATCTGATACTGGTGGCATACTGCATGATCTCTTCATCGGTCTTGTTCTCATAGATGATGACGAATTCATCGCCGCCATATCTGAAGCCGTTGACGCCCTCAGTCTCTCTGCAGAGGTTCATGATGACCTCAGAGATCCTCTTAAGGCACAGGTCTCCGGCCTGATGACCATAGGTATCATTATAGTATTTGAAATTATCCACATCAAGGATTTCTACTGCCAGAGAATGCTGGCTGCCGTAGGCCCTCTCAAAGGCCTGATCCGCATACTTGTTGAGGCCGTATCTGTTGCCCAGTCCCGTGAGGGAATCTGTCTCGGCCTGCTTCTGAAGCAGCATGTTCTCCTGTTCTATTGAGGAGAGTCTGTTCCTGATGTTGAGGAAAAACTTGTAGTTGGTGATGCTCTCTTTTTCCTGTTCCTGTGAAGCCAAGTAGAAGTCTTCAAAGGCCTTTATCTTGTCCTCGCTCTTGCCCATCTTCTCGCAGAATTCGATCTTGAGCTTGGCAAAGCCCTTCTTAAGGTGCGGAATGTTGATCTCCTTAAGAGATTTCTCCATATTCCTGATGATACGGCTCACTTCGCCAACTCGCCCTATATTCATAAAGAAGCGGCATACGTTGAAGCTGTCTTCCATGAAATCCAGCGGAATCGAGTTGTTCTGAAGAGTAACGGACAGCATGTCCGCATACTTCTCAAAAAGGTCATTCACACCAAGATAGTGATACGCCCTCATGTAGGCATCAAGAACCGGAAGCTCGGTAAAGAGCTCGGGATTGGCCTCCGGATCTCTCTCCAGAGTGTCAATGCCCTGCAGGCATTTCTCCACTGACTCTTTCTTGTCAATGCTCATGTAGCAATTGGCCTGGAAGCAGTAGCAATACAGCAGGTTCCTGAAATAGAGACTGTCGTTCTTGTTCTTGCGGATGCCCTTGTAGGCTGATCTGATGTAGGAAAGTGCGGATTTCACATCCCCATTGTTGAAATAGATCTGGCCGATGTTGAACTGCAGGAAACCTGAAATGCTCTTATCTCCCAAATCCTCACAGTACTTGTGTCCTGTAAGGAAAAAGTCCAGGGCCAGTTCGGGATTGCCGTGGCTGAGTGCGTCAATGCCCAGAAGATTGTAGCATCTGGCCAGATGCTCCATGTCGCCACAGATCTGGAGCTTCTCAATAGCCTTCAGGAGGTTGCTGTTAAACTTCCTGTAATCGGTGCTGAGAAGATAATAGGCATCTGCCAGGTAGTAATAGGCATAGCCCAGAAGATTGGTCTCGTCTATCTCTTTAGCCTTCTTCAGAAGACGGTTGCAGGCGCCAATAAGGTTCTTGGACATCTTGGCGCGTTCCTGAAGCATCTCCTGATTAAGGATCACAACCTCACGACTGTAATCATCGATGTTCATACACTGTTCCTCCCCGACCTGTATCAACCTATTTTAATACAAAACCCTTTCTCTATCAAGAAAGTTAAAAAAAAGAGTGAAAAGCGCTTGGCTACTGGCTTTCAGACGCTTTTCCGACATTTGTGTCATAGTTTTGACAGGTTTACATATACCAATTGACTATACAAGTCATCAACTACTTTTTAACGGTTTTTAACCCGTCTTTTATCAGCATATTTAAAACGCCTATTTATGCGGCATTCGAAAACATGTTCTTCAAATAATCCCCAATTTCCACAGAGTTATCCACATGACACGATCGTCAATTATCGGTATCTTTTATATCATTTATCTGTTTTTTAGCTTAATTGTAATACTTTTTAGAACAATTAGCTTCTGTTCTTAGTTTACATATTTTTATTTGTGGCGGATTTATGTAAACCACTTTTGCGATTTTCTATGATTTTCGATCCTGTTACCGGCCGTTTTTCTTTTCAATGTCGCTCCAGAACTGACTTACAGCACCATTAACCGAATTAGTCAAAACCGTCCTGTAACTTCGCCATTCTCTGGGAAAAAGCGACCTGTATCCCGCCTGCAGGAATCTGTCGTCAAGAAGGGCCACAACTCCGGTGTCCTCTTCTGTTCTGATAACTCTTCCCGCAGCCTGAAGAACCTTGTTCATCCCCGGGAATCTATAGGCATAATCAAAGCCGTCCACACCTCTGTCCTCAAAATAGAGCCTGAGTATCTCTCTTTCGTTGCAAACCTGGGGGATTCCTGTTCCCACCACAATAACGCCAATAAGGCTGTCATTCTTAAGGTCTATGCCCTCACTGAAGATTCCTCCCATTACGCAGAATCCCAGCACGTTCTTGTCATCCACAACTTCAACGTCCATGTGGATGATACTACCAAGATCCATATTGTTGCCGCTGTTAAAGCTGCCCAGGAAGTTCTCCCTGTCCTCCTCTGTCATATAGCTGTTCTGAGCCAAAAGGACAGTCTTATCCTCATCGTAGAACTCATCCTCATATATGGTAAGGACTTCATCAAGGAACTGGTGAGACGGGAAGAATATCAGGTAATTGCCGCCTCTTGCCCCCACAACGCTGTCTATATACCGGGCAACATTTCTGTACATCTCATCGGTTCTCATGGAATATCTGCTGGTGACATCCGTTCCTATGAACAGTCCGAGGTTTCCGGGATCAAAGATCGACCTTGCGTAGATCTCATAATCCTCCTCGGTTCCGCCCAGGAGCTTCTTGTAATATTGGATAGGAAGAAGCGTTGCAGAGAACAGAATGGAGGATACGCCTCTTGCCATGCAGTTCTGTAAGTTGAGCGAAGGATCCACGCAAAAGAGCTTTAGCACAAAGCCTCCGTCGTAGTCATACTCGCCGTAGGTCACGTAATGCTCATCCACCAGATCATAGATGGTAAGGAATCTGGACACATCAAAGTAAAATTGCAGGATCTCCTCTCTGCAGGGGCCCTGATCATGATCCTCCAGATATTCGGACATGATGGAAGAAAGCCTCTGAAGCGCCATCACAAAGGCATCAATGGATTCATATACCTTAACATCAACGCACTCCCTCTTAAGGGCCAGCATGGCCTTGTTGCACTTTTCAAGATGGGAGGCAATCCTTGGATGGAACTCGCTGATGGTCCTCTTAAGCTCCAAAAAGCTCTCCTTCTTAAGAGAAGCGCTGTACATGTCCCTTCCTCTGTCCAGTAGATTGTGAGCCTCGTCCACCAGGAAGGCGTAATCTCTTTTGACTCCGTCTGCAAAAAAGCGCCTTAAGTAGACAAAGGGATCAAAGAGATAGTTGTAGTCGCAGATGATGCCGTCGGCAAAAAGGCTCATGTCCAGGGACATCTCAAAGGGGCATACCTGATGTTTGGCGGCATACTCCGTTATCTTTTCCCTGTCAAAAGAGTCCTCACTCATCAGCAGGTCGTAGATGGCGTCATTTATCCTGTCGTAGTGGCCCTTGGCGTAGGGGCAGGCTTCGGGATTGCAGTTCCTCTCCTCTTCATCCAGGAAGCAGATCTTGTCCCTGGCTGTAACGGTGACGGTCTTCATCCTAAGGCCCTGAGATGAGCGCATGGTATCAAAGGCCTCCTCCGCCACTGTTCTGGTGATGGTCTTGGCCGTCAGATAGAATATCTTGCTGAGTTTGCCTTCTCCCATGGCTTTAACTGTGGGAAAAACTGTGGAGATGGTCTTGCCGGTGCCTGTTGGGGCTTCCAGAAAGAGCTTCCTCTGATGGACAATTGTCCTGTAGACAGCTGCTGCCAGATCCTTTTGTCCTTCTCTGTAGGTAAAGGGGAACTGAACCTTCTTGATGGATGCGGTGCGCTCTGCGGACCAGTTGCACTGGAAATCCGCCCATTTGCGGTACTGCTCCAGAAGGTCGTAGAACCAGGAGACGATCCGGTCATAGCTGTAATTGAAATCGAAATATCTCTTTTCCTCGGTATCGAAGTTACAATAGGTGATCCTGATGTCCACCTGTGGATAGTGCTTGCCTATAAGGTACATGGCTCCGTAGCACATGGCCTGAGACAGATGCACCGGAACAGGGCCTTTCATCTTGGAAAGGTCTCTGTAGGTGCCCTTGATCTCGTCTATCATGGGTGCCTTGCGCTCTGAGGATATGAAGGACTCCTGGCCCAGCTCCACCGTGGATATCTCCTTGTCAAAGTCCACGTCCAGAATGCCGTCAGCTCTGCCCTCAATGATAAGATCGTAGCCCTCAAAGCTCCTGGTAAAGGAAAGCGGAACTTCGGCATGATAATCAGGCCCCATGCTCTTCTGGATCATGCGGTGTATCCTGCCTCCCTCAAGCATTGCATCGGGGCCGCCCTGATGAATTCTGTTGTCTATATCTCCGGTCCGCAGAAGGAATTCCACGAGACCGCGTACTGATAGTCTGATTTCCATGTTATACGAAAAAAACTCCCTATGGCATTATACCATAGGGAGTCTGTTTTTGGATTCAATTAGCCGGCAAGAGCAATTCCGTTAAGGAACTGTTCAAAGCCCTGATTGTAACCTCTGTATTCAACTGTCAGCGGCTGTGTAAGATCAAGATTGAACACGCCCAGGATAGACTTAGCATCTACAACATATCTGTTGTAGTAAATGTCTACATCGAAATCGCACTTAGTTGCTGCGTCTACAAATTCCTTGACCTGATTAGGCTCAAGTCTTACATGCCTTTTAATCATTTCTCCTAACATCCTAACACCTCATATTACTAAGTAAAACCATAAATAAACTAAATCGTGAAAACGTTTTCATTGTTAATACAATATATATTTTTTTAACGGTTTTGTAAATGGGTTTATGTGATAATTCTGTGAACAATTGTGGTAAAAATTGTGGACTTGCAAATCCACTTTTTACTTGCATTCTGCGGCTAAAAGTTATTAAATGGTGAATAGAATATTTTGAGAGAAAGCGAAGATCAATATGGAAAACCTTAAGATCCCCAAGAACTACCAGTCTGCCCTTGATCTCCACGACACTCAGGTGGGAATCAAGACAGTAAAAGACTTTTTTCAGGGAATGCTGTCAACAAGGCTTAATCTTCAGCGTGTAACCGCTCCGCTGTTTGTAACCCCTGAATCAGGCCTTAATGACAACCTGAACGGCGTTGAGCGCCCCGTTTCCTTTGATATTCTCAATGAGGATGAGCGCCCCGCCGAGATCGTCCACTCCCTGGCCAAGTGGAAGAGATACGCCCTCAAAAAGTACGGCTTTAACGTAGGCGAGGGTCTTTACACCGATATGAACGCTGTGAGAAGAGATGAGGTTCCGGACAATATCCACTCTATCTTCGTAGATCAGTGGGACTGGGAAAAGGTCATCAACAAGGAGGACAGAAACCTTGATTTCCTCAAGGAGACCGTGAGAAACGTATACAAGGTTCTCAGGAAGACCGAGAAGTTCATGTCCATCCAGTACGATTATATAGAAGAGATTCTCCCTGACGAGATTTTCTTTATCACAACTCAGGAGCTCGAGGATATGTTCCCCGACAACACTCCCAAGGAGAGAGAATACTTCATCTCCAAGGCCAAGGGTGCTGTATGCATCATGCAGATAGGTGATCTTCTTGCTTCAGGAGACAAGCACGACGGTCGTGCTCCCGACTACGATGACTGGGAGCTCAACGCCGATATCATCGTTTACTACCCTGTTCTGGACATTGCTCTTGAGCTTTCCAGCATGGGTATCCGCGTAGATGAGAAGTCACTTATGACTCAGCTTGAAAAGGCAGGATGCACCGAGAGAGCTCAGCTGCCCTTCCAGAAAGCCATCCTTGATAAGGAGCTTCCTTACACCATCGGTGGCGGTATCGGTCAGTCCAGAATATGTATGTTCTTCCTTCGTAAGGCTCATATCGGAGAGGTTCAGTGCTCTATCTGGCCTGAGGATATGGTAAAAGAGGCTACTGAGAACGGTATGCAGATCCTGTAATTACTGTTATTATTGCAAAGCTAAGGCCCGGGAAATTATCCCGGGCCTTTTTATGTGCTTTATGTGATGCTTTTGGTCCTTGGCTTTAGCCTGCGTGCTGTGCTGTTGCCACCAGCTCTCCGTCTGAAATGTCAAATACAATGGTGTCGTGAGGTGATACCTTATCCTCCAGAAGGAGTCTTGCGGTCATGGTCTCAATGTTCTTCTGAACAAACCTCTTGAGAGGCCTTGCTCCGTATACAGGATCGTAGGCATTGTCTATAACATAGGCCTTGGCAGCTTCTGTAAGTTTTATGCTGATCTCTCTGTCCGCAAGTCTCTTGCACAGATCATCCACAATAAGACCTATGATGTTGCCGATATTGTCCTTGGTAAGAGGCTTGAACATAACAGTCTCATCAAGTCTGTTGAGGAACTCGGGCCTGAAGTGGT
>JAEEGL011421089.1_pt1 | contig 18188 bp, 17 predicted proteins | sample 9134231 | NCBI WGS metagenome assembly JAEEGL01 (sample SAMN16246548, study PRJNA631951) | gut metagenome | biome: gut microbiome; feature: rumen; material: fiber-attached | host: Bos | place: Iran: Karaj | collected 2018-10 | reverse complement strand
GAACAAGATCCGGTGACGATACCGGAGTGGTCACACCTGTTCCCATCCCGAACACAGCAGTTAAGCACTCCAGGGGCAAAAATAGCTATGCCTGCCATAGTGAATCGAGCACGCCGCCGGTTCTTTTTTTTGTTATAATTGCCTATGGATTTATGAGAGGTCCAGTATGAAGATGCGCACGATCGAAACAGGGAATCTGGAAGAAACACAGAAGCTGGGAGAACAGCTCGGCTCACATGCTGAAGAGAATATGGTGTTTCTGATGAAAGGGATTATCGGAGCCGGCAAGACAACGATGACGCAGGGAATAGCCCGCGGCATGGGTGTCAGGAAAACGGTCTCCAGCCCGACTTTTACAATTCAGAAAATCTATCATGGCACTTCCATGGACCTGTATCATATCGATGCCTACCGGCTGGAAGGAATCGAACAGGATCTCGGCTTTGAAGATGACTTTGAGAACGGCGGACTGACGGTGATCGAATGGTCGGAGTTCTTTCCGGGCATTCTTCCCGAAGAGTATCTCGCCATCGAAATCCGCCCGACCGGTGACACGGCAAGGGAGATTGTTCTGGAAGCGCACGGTGCTGCCTATGAAGCACTGCTGGAGGAAATACAATGAACTGGCTATGCATGGACACAAGCACGGCATTCCTGACTCTGGGCCTTCTGCAGGATAGCAGAGTACTTGGAAAAATACAGGAAAAGTGCTGGAAGAAACAATCGGAAGAAATATTCCCTTGTCTGATCCGTCTGTTTGATGAATGCGGGATGACCCCGGACGATATTGATGGTATTGTCATCTCCCGCGGCCCAGGAAGCTATACCGGGGTACGCATTGCCATGAGCATTGCCAAGGTCTATGCTTCGCAGAAGAATCTTCCGCTGTATACCGTCAGTACATTGCGGCTGTACGCCGGCAGAGAAGACAGCTGCCTGGTGCTGTTGGATGCCAGAGGCGGCCGTGCCTATACAGCTGTCTATGACCGTGGTCTGCTTCAGGGAGAGGAACAGGCTGTTCCTGTTCAGGGCATCGCTGCGGGAGACAGGCAGATCATCGGTGACGGTCATCTGATCGGTGCAGAGGATGTTTATCCGGATCTGGTTGAACATTTCCTTGCCTTGAAGGAAGACTGGCAGCTGGTGGAAAATGTACATCTGCTCGTTCCGGAATACCTGAAGCCTGCCACGGCCTATATGGTGAAGAAATGATAAGAAAGATGTGCGGAGCGGACCTGGACAGGATCGCAGAGCTGGAACAGCAGCTGTTTTCCAGTCCCTGGCCGCGCAGTGCCTTTGAATATGAACTGTCCGGCAATCCGTTCGCAGCCGTATACGTGCTTGAGGAAAACGGTGAAATCATCGGCTATGTGGACCGGTGGATCCTTTATGACCGGGCGGAGATCGCAACCATCGGTGTCTGTAAGGAATACAGACGGCAGGGATATGCTCAGCAGTTGATGGACCGCGTCATCGCCGATGCCTTGGAAGCAGGGTGTGAGAATATCACTCTGGAGGTCCGGGTTTCCAATGATGCGGCAATCCGCTTCTATGAAAAGAACGGTTTTATTACCGTCAATACCCGGAAAAACTATTATGAAGACAACGGCGAAGATGCCTGGTTGATGGTAAAGCCGCTGTAGGAGGTACAGGAATGACACTGATATTGGGAATTGAATCCAGCTGTGATGAAACAGCGTGTGCTGTCGTCAGAGACGGCAGGGAAATCCTCTCCAGCATTGTGTCCAGCCAGATCAATGTACATACGCTGTACGGCGGTGTAGTGCCGGAAGTCGCCAGCCGGATCCATGTAGAGAACGTCTCGGCTGTAATCTCGGAAGCGCTGCGGGAAAGCGGTGTATCCATGCAGGAGATTGATGCGGTTGCCTATACCCAGGGCCCTGGTCTCATCGGTTCTCTTCATGTCGGTGTACAGGCGGCCAAGACGCTGGCGTTCATCTATGGTAAACCACTGGTCCCCGTCCAGCATCTGACCGGGCATATCTATGCGAATTCCTTTGTAGGAGAGCTGAAGTTTCCTCTTCTTGCCCTGGTCATTTCCGGCGGTCATACAGAGCTGGTGTGGATGAAGAATGACTGGGATTACGAAGTGATCGGCGAGACCTGTGACGATGCGATCGGTGAGGCCTATGACAAAGCAGCCAGAGTACTGGGACTGGGATATCCTGGCGGTCCGGTGATGGACAGAATGGGCAGGCAGGGGAAGGAGCACTACCACCTGCCGACACCGAAGACAGCCCGCCCGTATGATTTCTCGTTCAGCGGTCTGAAGACAGCCGTACTGCAGCTGGTGCAGCGCGAGGAGAAAGCCGGCAGGGAGATCATCAAGGAAGACGTTGCGTATGCATTCCAGGAAACAGCGCTGGGCAGCCTGGTGGACAAGACCTGCGCGGCAGTCAAGGAATACAGGCCGGCGATGCTGGTGCTGGCCGGCGGTGTAGCGGCGAATTCACGGCTGAGAGAGATGATTACTGAACGCATGGAGGCAATTCCGGATACAGAACTGATCATTCCTCCGCTGAAATACTGCACGGACAATGCAGCGATGATCGGTGCAGCCGGATACGCTGCCTGGCGGCACCAGGCTTTCGGAACCTGGACGGATTCCGCAGATCCCGGACTGGAAATGCCCCACAATTCGTGAAAAATCCGTATTCTATCACAAGACCCGGAAAACATGCTACAATGGGGACAGGTGATAGTAATATGGATAAGAAACGGATTGTGCCCAAGGCGACCTTTCAAAGGTATCCTGTTTATTTAAAAGCGCTGAGAAAGCTGAAAAAAGAGGGTGTGGACCATATTATGTCCAAGGAACTGGCAGAATATGTATCCATTGAATCAACGACCATCCGGCGTGATTTCAGTTTTCTGGGAAAGCTGGGAAAGCAGGGTTACGGCTACAATGTAGACAATCTCATCCAAAGGTTCAGCGAACAGCTGGGTATGAACTTCGGAGAAAAGATCATACTTGTCGGCTGCGGCAATCTCGGAAGAGCACTGCTGAACTACAATAACTGGAACCATATCGTCGGTGAAATTGTATGCGCCTTTGATATTCATCCCGAAAACCATGAAAACGAGAGTGTTCCGGTATATCCATTGTCAGAACTGTCGGAACGGATGCCGGAAGGCTGCCGGATAGCGATCCTGTGCATCACCAAGGATGAGCAGGAGACAGTGAATCTGCTTGTGGACAATGGAATCAAGGGTATCGTGAACTTCAGTATGGAGCATTTCTGGGTGCCTCCGGGAATATCCGTGAAGGATGTGGACGTGGTATCCAGCATACAGGAACTGGTGTTCGAGGCGAATGCTGCACCGATGGATTTATGGGGACAGTAGAACGATGTTGATGGAAGTCACAGTACGCGAACTGTATGAAATGACCTGCAGCGGCTCTGATCTGGAAAAGGACCAGGCAGAGTATGTTTTTCTGCAGGGCTGGGTGTGTTCCGCCCAGGCGGATGGATTCACTTTCCGTGACGGAACCTATTTTGCGTATGCCAGAGTGGTATATCCAGCGATGGATCTTCCCGATGGAAGCGCTGTATCGGTTACCGGCCGGTATGTACAGACACCCGGTGAAGCGTATCCGTTTGAAATCAGGGCAACGGAAGTTCTGTGTGAAGGCAGATGTGCACCGGGGTACGTGGACAGGCTGAATGCTTTGCATCTGCGCATGCGTACACCGCACTGGTCGGCACTGTACCGTGTCCGTTCTGCTCTGATCATGGCAGTACACGAATTCTTCCAGAACCAGGGATTTGTGTGGCTGAGCACACCGTATACGGAAGACGATGCACTGCGTACGGAAGCGTACGCTGCTGCTTTCCGGGATGTATATACCTGTGGGCCGCATGGTTCAGACGGCAGGGAGCGCTGGCGGATCAGCGCAGAGATCGCCTTTGCAAGGCTGGAAGATGTAACCTCTTTGATGGAGGATCTGGTTCGCAGCTGTCTGGTCTATGTCCGGGAGAACTGTGAGGCGGAGCGCCGGTATTTCGATGAGCGTACACCGGGGCTGTCCGGATGGCTGGATTGCATGGAAAGCGCTGAATACGGCAGAAAGAAAGCCGCGGACAGGATGGACACAGCAGCCGATGTGCCGTATTTCCTGCTGGATTCCCGGAATCCTGCATCCGGTGCGAGGAGGAATGAAGACGGCAGTTTTGCGGACGCAGAGCTGGTTTTCCCCGGGTTCGGCACCATATGCACCGGCAGGGAAGAGGAAGAACGCCCTCAGGAAGACGATGATGAGATCCGCAGGGATCTGAAGCAGTACGGAGGCATGCGCCACGGCGGGCTTGTCCTGTACCTGGATGATCTTGTAAGTCTTGTGAGCGGTACAGCCCGGGAGGATGTAGAATAGAGAATGCGGACATTCTCTGTTTTTGTGAAGAAACGATATGCTTTATCAGGTCAGTCACGCTGCAAAATACTTCGGCGCCGATGCGGTGTTCGAAGACGTGCAGTTTGAAATCAGGTCGAATGAGAAAATTGCGGTTGTCGGCCGGAACGGTTCCGGAAAGACAACGTTTTTGCGCTGCATGTGCGGTGAAATGTCCTTTGATAAGGGTACTGTTTCCATGCCGAACGGAACGACCATCGGCTACCTTGCCCAGAAACAGCTGGAAGATGATGAACTGACGGTCAGAGAAACCCTGATGCAGGTCTATGCACGGGTCTTTGAACTGCAGGATGCTCTCCACGAACTGGAGGAAAAAATGACCGGTGAGGTCACGGACAAGCTGCTGGAGCAGTACGCTTCCGTGCAGGAGCGCTTTGAAGCACTGAACGGCTATCATTGGGAGTCGGAAATGATGACAGTGTTCACCCGCTTCGGCTTCCGGGACGCGGATCTTGACCGCAGGATCAACGAATTCTCCGGCGGACAGAAGACCAGAATCGCCTTTGTGCGGCTGCTGCTGTCAAAACCGGATATTCTTCTGCTGGATGAACCGACCAACCATCTGGATCTGAATACGATTGTCTGGCTGGAGAACTATGTACGCAACTATCCCAATGCCGTCGTGACCGTATCGCATGACCGGATGTTCCTGGACCGGACCAGCGATGTGGTCTATGATCTTGAGTACGGGAAAATGACCCGCTATACCGGCAATTACTCTTCCTTCGTAGAGCAGAAGAAGAACAGCATCGAACGGCGGCAGGCGGCTTACGAGCGCCAGCAGAAAGACATTGAACGGCTGGAGGCGCTGATTGACCGCTTCCGCTACAAGAAGAACAAAGCAGCCTTTGCCCAGTCCAAGATCAAGTATCTGGAGCATATGGACAAGCTGGATCCGGTGCAGAAAGCGGACGACCGCACCTTCAAAGCAAAGTTCGTACCCCGCCTCAAAGGCGGTGAACGCGTCCTGGAAGTAGAGAATCTGACCGTAGGCTATGATCAGCCGCTGTGTACCGTTACGCTCTCACTGCGCAGGGGCGACAAGGTTGCGGTCATCGGTGACAATGGTACGGGAAAATCCACCTTTGTCAAAACCCTGATGGGACAGGTGCCGGCGCTGAGCGGATCCTGGCTGTTCGGACACCAGATCGAAACAGGTTACTTTGACCAGCAGATCGCCCAGCTCTCCAGCACAAAGACCGTCCTGGAGGAACTCTGGGATGAGTATCCGGAGCTGGACCGCACAGCTGTACGTACCGTACTCGGACGTTTTCTGTTCTCTGCCGATGATGTATTCAAAACCGTGGATATGCTGTCGGGCGGGGAGAAAGTCAGGCTGTCCCTGGCCAAACTGCTGCTCAAGCAGGCGAATCTGCTGATCCTGGATGAACCGACGAACCATCTCGACATTCCCGGGAAGGAAGCTCTGGAGGATGCCCTGAGCGGCTTTACCGGTACGCTGCTGTTTGTATCGCATGACCGGTACTTCATCTCCCGCCTGGCGACATCGCTGCTGGTGCTTGACGGCAATGAAGCGGTGTACTATCCTCTGACCTACAGTGAATACACCGAAGCCAGGGAGAAGGAAAAAGCAGCCGTTGTCCAGGAAGAAAAGCCGGCGGAAGTGCAGCAGGAAAAGCGGGCACTGTCCCCGGAAGCGAAGCGCAGGGAAATCAAGCGGGTGGAGGAAGCGATCACCCGCAAGGAAGCGGAACTCGAAGAAAAACGCGCACTGCGCTTTGATGAATCGTATTATCATGATTACCGAAGAATGAATGAACTTGAAGAAGAAATCGATACGATTCATAATGAATTAGAACACATGTATGAACAGTGGGAAATATTGAATCAATAGAAGGAGTGTATTATGACTAAATGTATTGTTGCACAGTCCGGCGGACCGACAGCGGTTATCAACGCTACCGTCGCCGGCATCGTCAAGGCCAACCAGATGAACCCGGTCTATGATAAGGTTCTGGGCGGTCTGAACGGTATTGAAGGGGTCCTGCAGGAGAAATTTGTTGATCTGACGGACATGAGCGATGAAGAGAACCTGATTCTGAGGCAGACACCGAGCTCTGCGCTTGGCTCCTGCCGCTATAAGCTCAACCGCCAGAAGACGGAAGATATGGATAAACTCATCCGGATCATGGAAAAGAACGATGTAGAAACACTGTTCTATGTCGGTGGAAATGACTCGATGGATACCGTTGCGGCACTGAGCGAGTACGCAGCTGCCCACGGCATTACAAACAGAAGATTTGTCGGCTGCCCGAAGACCGTAGACAATGATCTGATGATTACGGATCACTGCCCGGGCTTCGCTTCCGCCGCAAAGTTCATCGCCAATACTGCGCTGCAGACATGGTATGACGTCAACGTCTATACCCGTCAGGAAGTCTTTATTCTGGAGACCATGGGCCGTGACGCGGGCTGGCTTGCGGCAGCTTCCTGCCTGAGCGAAAAGGTAGACGTACTGATCGTACCGGAAGTCGCTTTCGACAAAGACAAGTTCCTGGAAGTCGTATCAAAGAAGCTTGCGGAAACAAACCATTGCTATATCGTCGTCTCCGAAGGCGCACGGTTCGCCAACGGTGAATACCTCGCGGCGGCAGAAGCCAAGAACGACGGCTTCGGCCATGCAGTGCTGGGCGGCGCTGCCAAGTACCTCGAAGGCCTGCTGCTGAGCACAGGCACTACCAAGCGCTGCAAGGTGCTGGATCTGTCCACTGCCCAGAGATCCCACGCAACGGAACAGTCTCTGACGGATGTTACAGAGTCCTTCGAGCTCGGTATGAGCGCACATATGCGTTCCGCTGACCGGACCTTCACAGGCAAGATGGTCGGACTCACACGCAAGCCCGGCATCGACAAGTACGACATTGACTTCTTCGCTGTGGAAGCGGAAAAGGTTGCCAACTATGTCAAGAACTTCCCGGTCGCCTGGCTGCTGGATGACTACGCGGGCATCACCGAAGCGGCATTCGAGTACTTCCGTCCGCTGATCGAAGGCACACCGCAGTTCATCACAAAAAACGGACTGCCGGTATACATCAAGCCCTATTATCTGCAATAAACAAGACAAGGAGTCCTGCGGGACTCCTTTTCATAGAAAAACTGTATGACTCTGCGCTGGAGAAGGGATTCGAACCCTTGCACGCCGTGAAACGTCTGCTGGTTTTCGAAACCAGTCCCTTCAACCGCTTGGGTACTCCAGCGCAGAACCATACAGTGCAGAGCCATTATAGCATACCGAAGATCATAATGAAACGATTTTGCACGTGTGCAGGAGTTGGTATAATAATAAACAATCGGAGGAAAACCATATGATGAAATTTCAGGATATGCCGTATGAGCGTCCGGATATTGAAAAGGTAAAACAGGAGCTGCTGGATCTGAACAAAGCAATGTTCGATGCCCGCTCATCGCAGGATGCAGAACAGATCTTCCTGGCCAAGGACAGGCTGGAAAAGCACGTTATGACCATGAACCAGCTTGCCCAGATCCGCCAGGATATCAACACAAATGATGAATTCTACGTAAATGAAGTCAAGTTCTGGAACAAAGCACTGCCGGAACTCGAGGAAGTCCTGGCGAAGTTCAATGAAACACTGGTGTTCTCTTTGTTCCGGGTTGGACTGAGCAAAAAATACGGAAGCATCGTATTCGAAAACGCTGAACTCGATATGAAGGCCTTTGCACCGGAGCTGGTGGAGGATATGCAGCGGGAGAATGATCTGACCCATCGGTATGAAAACCTGCTGGCATCCGCTCAGATTCCCTTTGAAGGCGGCATATATACACTGTCGCAGATGACACCGTTCAAGAATGATTTCGATGACGACCGGAGACTGCGTGCCTGGAAGGCAGAAGGGCAGTGGTACAAGGACCATCAGGCAGAGATGGATGAGATCTACGATGAACTGGTCCACCTGCGTGACGGCATGGGCAGAAAACTGCATTACGACGGCTATACCGAACTGGGCTACTACCGTATGCACAGGAACTGCTGGACGAAGGAAGATATTGCGCGCTTCCGTGAAGGAGTGCAGAAATACGTCGTACCGGTCGCGGAACAGATCTACAGAAGGCAGGCGGAACGGCTGGGCAAGAGCTATCCGATGAGCTTTGCGGACAATCAGCTCGAATTCCGTTCCGGAAACCCGAAGCCTGCGGGCGACGCAGATGCGGTACTGGCGGCTGCTCAGAAGTTCTACGACGAGCTTTCTCCGGAGACGAGTGAATTCTTCCATACCATGATGGAAGGCGGACTGATGGATGTACTGTCCCGGGAAGGCAAGCGCGGCGGTGGATACTGCACAGGTCTGTACGACTATGAAGTACCGTTCATCTTTGCCAACTTCAACGGTACCAAGGGTGATGTGGAAGTCATGACACATGAGGCAGGCCATGCGTTTGAAGCCTGGGTGAACCGCAGCCGCAAGCCTGTCAGCACCATCTTCCCGACCATGGACGGAGCAGAAGTGCATTCTATGTCCATGGAATTCTTCGGCGAACTCTGGGCAGAGGACTTCTTCGGCAAGGATGCCCGCAAGTTCCTGTACAGTCATCTGGCATCGGCACTGACATTCATCCCCTACGGAACCATGGTTGACCACTTCCAGCACGAAGTCTATGCCAGACCGGATATGACACCGGCAGAGCGGCATGCGGTATGGAAGGAACTGATGGGCATCTACATGCCGTGGGAGCGTCTGGACGGAGAGATTCCTTTCTACGCTGAAGGACAGCACTGGCAGCTGAAGCATCATATCTATTCCCTGCCGTTCTACTACATTGACTATTGCCTCGCGCAGACAGTAGCCCTGGAATTCTGGGCAATGATCCAGGATGACAAAGACTACGCTTGGGAAAGATACATGGCCTACACATCCCTGGGCGGCAGCGATACCTTCGTGGCGATGCTTGACAAAGCGAGGCTGGAGTCACCGTTCTATCCGGATACACTGAAGACGATCTGCGGAAAAGCAGCGAAGTATCTGGAAGCGTTTGATCTCACAGGAATTGAATAGGAGAAGGAACATGAACGAAACGGAACGCATCATCGCACTGTCGGACGCTTTCGGCCCGAGCGGATTCGAGGACGAAGTGGCAGAGATCGTCAAGGAAGAACTGAAGGACATCGGGACACTGGAACGGGACTCTCTGATGAATCACCGGATGATTCTCAATCCGGAGTCCACCGGTCCGAAGGTTATGCTGGATGCTCATATGGATGAAGTAGGTGTCATTGTCCAGGCAGTCAAGCCGAACGGAACCATGAAATTCCTGACGCTGGGCGGCTGGTCTGCCCCGAACCTGCCGTCTTCCGCTTTCCGTCTGCGCAATGGCAAAGGTGAGTTTGTAAAGGCTGCTGTTGCAGCCAAACCGCCTCATTTTGCGTCAGCGGCAGACAGGAATGCACCGGTCACGGTGGATAATATGGTTCTGGACTGCGGCAGTATCAGTCAGCGGGAGACGGAAGAGAGCTTCGGTCTGGGGATCGCTTCCCCGGGTGTACCTGACATCAAGTGTGAATACAATGAAGCGAAAGGCCTGTTCTACGGCAAAGCATTCGATGACAGGATCGGTGTAGCCGCGCTGATCCAGACGCTGAAGGAACTGCAGGGGGAGAAGCTTCCGTGCCAGGTGCAGGCTGCCTTCTCTACCCAGGAGGAACTGGGTGACCGCGGTGTCTATGCCAACTACAAAGCACTGCAGCCGGATATCATGATCTGCTTTGAAGGCTGTCCCGCGGATGATACATTCACAGAACCCTGGCTGATCCAGTCCGCAATGCGCAAGGGACCGATGCTCAGGAACTATGACGTAATGATGCTGACGAATCCCCGCTTCCAGAAGTACGCTGTGGATCTTGCCCGGGAACTGAACATCCCGGTCCAGCAGAGCGTGCGCTCCGGGGGAGGAACGGATGCCGGAAGAATCCATACGGAAGCCGTACCGAGCATTGTGATCGGTATCCCGGTGCGCTATATCCACAGCAGCAGCTGCTACTGTACCTTTGAAGATTACCGCGCTGCCGTGGATCTGGCTGCAGCGCTCTGCCGGCGGCTGGACGCGGCGACTGCTGCTTCATTCTGACGGCTTGATTGACACACTTGCAGAATGTTATAATATCTGCGGTTTACGGGAGGAAAGAATCATGGGACTGAAGGATAAAGTAATGGGATTCATCGCACCGGAAGTAGAAGATGACGATGATGCCGAAGAAGTGGTCGAAGCAGCAGAACCCAGAAACATCAGCCGCTACGAAGAGAAGCAGAATGCGAACATCAAGTCGCAGGTAGCCGCTGACACCAAGATGGTGCTGTTCGAGCCGCGTACATTTGAAGAAGCAGAAGAGATCGCTATGCATCTGAAGCAGAGAAGGGCGGCTGTCGTCAATCTGCACAGGCTGCAGAGAGACTATGCGCAGAGGACGATCGATTTCCTTGCCGGTGCAGTATTTGCACTGGACGGCAAGATCCAGAAGATCGGACACAACGTCATCCTTTGTTCTCCGAAATCCATCGGTGTTGATGGAGAGATCTCTCTTGAGAGCGGCGACGAGTGATTCTGAAATACTGATCAGGCTCCGGGATCTTCAGCAGAGAGCGTACCGGCAGGGCATTCATGCCGAATCCGGCTTTCTGAGTGAAGAAGATACTGCTATGGCAATGCAGGCATTCAAGGGCGATGGTTTTGTACGCTTTGACGGAGGCTATCCTGATGCGCTGAAAAAGAAAGTCATCTTTCTTCGTGATGAAGAGGATGACTTTTCTGATATCGTCTGCCTCCGTGCACAGATCGACAAACGGTTCCGCCCCATTACCCACCGTGATGTGCTCGGAGCCCTGATGCACCTGCAGATTGAACGGGACAGCTTCGGAGACCTCTGGGTGGAGGACGGCTTTGTCTACCTCTATACAACAGAAGTCATGGGGCGCTTCCTGCAGGACAATTTCACCCGGATCGCGGACCAGTATGTGTCTTTTGAGGCACTGAAGGACCGCCCGTCCCAGCAGTTCCGGTACAAGGAAATCCAGGCAGTGATGTCCAGTACCCGGCTGGATGCGGTGGTCAGCGCACTGGCGCATGTCAGCCGTTCCCGGGCGAAGGAAATGATCCGCCAGGGTCTGGTCCAGGTAGATCATGTCACGCTTGTAGACGCTGATGAAGTGTGCAATAATAACTGTAAAGTTTCCATCCGTGGGGCAGGTCGTTTTATATTGGTCGGTGAGACCTACAGAACGAAGAAAGGCCGCATAGGTGTGAAATTCCTGCAGAGCATCTAGAAAGGAGCCGCCGATGTCATCACCCAGACCAACATTCCGAGTACTGAAGAACGGGTATGACCGCTTCGCTGTTGATGACGCAATAGAGAAGTACGCGGCTGAGGTGGAAGACCTGCAGAACAAGCTGAAGGTCTATGAAGAGCAGATCGCCCGGATGAGCGACCAGATGAACGCTCTGCAGACCCAGTACCAGAATATGGCGAATTCCCTGGATGCGGAGAAGGCCGCTGCGGAAAACATCGCCAGGCTGTCATTGAGGGAGGCCAATGAGATCATCGGTACAGCCCAGAGAAATGCGGACCTGATTGTCCGGCAGGCACTGATTACAGCAAGGGAGATCCTGTCCGAACTGTCCAGGCTGTATACCGATGCGAACATTATACGGGAGTCCACCAGAGCCAAACTGGAAGGGCTCATTAAGGAACTGGATGAATTCCGGCTGCCGAAGATGCCGGAAATGGAGTGGCTGAAGAAGGCCGAAGAAAAGATGCGATGAGCGGGGACGCGCCGCTGTACCGGAAGAAGAGAGAGTCTGTGCATGGTGGAAACAGAACGGAAGGTACAGAAGGACATCACCCTGTGAGCGTCCGCGGATCCTGCGTTACAGGATGAACGAGTGCGCGGTGAATGCTGCGAACTAAGGTGGTACCACGTGAAAGCGTCCTTAGACAGGGCGCTTTTTTTGGAAAAGGAGAACAGATATGGACTACAAAAACACCTTGAGAATGCCGAAGACTTCATTTGAAATGAGGGGAAACCTGGCAAAGAAGGAACCATTGATTCTGAAACAGTGGGAAGAGGACAACTATTTTGAGAAGATGCTGGAGCGCCATAAGGGCGAGAAAGCGTTTGTTCTGCATGATGGTCCTCCCTATGCCAACAACAACCTTCATGCCGGTACGGCGATGAACCGGGTAATCAAGGACTTTATCAACCGGAGCCATGCAATGAACGGCTACTATACACCGTACTTCCCGGGATGGGATACGCACGGTCTGCCGATCGAGAACGCGATCCAGAAAGCCGGTGTAGACCGCAAGGCCCTGTCAGAAGCGGAATTCCGTGAGAAGTGCATGGAATATGCCAAGAAGTGGATTGATGTTCAGATGGGTACGGAAAAGCGCCTGGGACAGATTGCGGACTATGAGCACCGCTATGTCACACTGGACAAGCATTTTGAAGCAAGGCAGATCCGTTCCTTTGCCAAGATGGCCCTTGACGGACTGATCTTCCAGGGACTCAAGCCAATCTACTGGTCTCCCTACAATGAGACGGCGATTGCGGACTCCGAGATCGTCTACTTCGATAAAAAGGACGCTACGATCTATGTCGCCTTCAACGTAACGGACGGAAAAGGACTGCTGGACGCAGATGACAGGATCATGATCTGGACAACGACGCCGTGGACCATCCCGGCGAACCAGGCGATTGCGGTCAATGCCGGTCTGGAATATGCAGAAGTCAGGACAGAGAAGGGCAAGCTGGTATTCGCTCTGAGCCTACTGGAAACACTGAAGGAAAAGCTCGCTCTGGAAGAGGCAGAAGTACTGCGGATCTTCAAGGGAAGCGATCTGGAGTACATCCGTGTCAAGCATCCGTTCTATGACCGTGAGAGCCTGGTCCTCACTGCAGAATATGTCAGTGCAGAAGATGGCACCGGCTGTGTACACATCGCGCCTGACCATGGTATGGATGACTTCATTGCGGCGACTGCCTACGGAATCGGCTTGCTGCAGACAGTCGATGAAAGAGGCTGCATGACAGCGGTTGCCGGCCCGGAACTGGAAGGCCTGTTCGTGGAAGACTGTTCGAAGAAAGTCATTACGATGCTCAATGAATGCGGTGCGCTGATGGGTGTGGAGACGGTTGTCCACAGCTATCCGCATGATGACAGACTGAAGAAGCCGGTCTACTTCCGGGCAACGAAGCAGTGGTTCTGCTCCATTGACAAGATCCGCAATGAACTGCTGGACCAGATCGAGAACCATGTTAAGTGGCACAATGAGTGGGGCATGGTACGTATGTACAATATGATCCGTGACCGTCAGGACTGGTGCATTTCCCGCCAGAGGCTCTGGGGCGTACCGATTCCGATCTTCTACTGTGAAGACGGTACACCGATCATGGAGAAGGAAGTCTTTGACCGGATCGCCGATCTGGTGGACGAATACGGTTCCAACGTATGGTTTGAGCGGGAAGCAAAGGATCTTCTGCCGGAAGGCTATACCAACCCGGCATCTCCGAACGGTATCTTCCGCAAAGAGAAGGATATCATGGATGTCTGGTTCGACTCCGGATCATCCTGGAACGAACTGGAAGCGCATGGTCTTGACTATCCCTGCGATATGTATTTCGAGGGAAGCGATCAGTACCGCGGCTGGTTCAACAGCTCCCTGATCGTCGGAACGGCCGTCAAGGGCGGAGCACCGTACAAGGAGATCCTCTCACACGGCTATGTAGTGGATTCCAACGGCATCAAGATGTCCAAGTCATTGGGCAACGGTGTCAACCCGATGGATATCATCAATGTAAACGGTGCGGATGTCTTCCGCCTCTGGGCTATGATTTCCGACTTCCGCCAGGATGTACGCCTCGGTGAGACCAATATCAAGCAGGTATCCGAACAGTACCGCAAGATCCGCAATACCTTCCGCTTCCTCCTCGGCAACATCAACCCGGAAGACTTCGATCCGAAGAAGGACCTGCTCCCGTATGAAGAACTGACACCGGTGGACCGCTACATCATGGTCATGCTGGATGAAGCGGTCAAGCAGGTCAGGGAGGACTGTGAAAACTACGATTACGTAGATGCAAACAAAGTGCTCATGAATCTCATGACGAATGAACTGAGCTCCTACTACTGCGATTTCACCAAGGATATCCTGTACTGCGATGGACAGAATGACCTGCGCAGGCGCCAGGTACAGTCTGTGTACTGGACGGCTGTTGACAAGCTTGTGAAGCTCTGGGCACCGTTCCTGGTCTTCACTGCCGAGGAAGTCTGGCAGAAGTTCAACAACGACGAGGAAACAAGCGTCCATTATACCCACTTCCCTGAAGTAGAGAACTATCCGGATGCGGAAGAACTGAAGAGGGTCTTCGCTTCTCTGATGGATCTGCGCAGTGCCGCAATGAAGGCACTGGAGGAAAGCCGCAATGAAGATCTGATTCATTCAGCCCAGGAAGCTGCTCTGACCATCAGCTGCCCGGATGACCTGCGTGCTCTGGCCCAGGAGACACTGGGCAGTGCAGCGGCACAGTGGATGATCGTCTCCCGCGCAGACTTTACAGCAGGAGAGGATACAAAGGTAGCGGTCAGACGTGCAGAAGGCGTCAAATGCCCGCGCTGCTGGAACTACACCGAAGAAGCGGACGAAGAGGGCCTCTGCCCGCGCTGCCGCCGTGTACTAGGCAAATAAACATGGAAAGCTCTGTATCAATGCAGAGCTTTTCTGTGCTACAATGCCCACATATGGAAAAAAGGAACAAAGAAACAAAGCGTCCCGTACGGACGTCCTATACCTACCGCTTCAAGGTAAACCGCAGTGATGCACTGCTGGATTATCTGCTGGGAAGGCTGGATCTCTCACGCAACAGTGTCAAAGGCCTCCTTCATGACCGCAAAGTGCTGGTCAATGGTACTGTAGAGACCCGTTTTGACTATCCGCTAGCCAAGGATGATGAAGTCCGGATTGCCAAAGAGCCTGTACGGGCAGCGAGCGCCCAGCAGAGCCTGAAGGGAAAAGGAAAGAAAAAGAACCCGATCAGGCGCTGCATCATCTACGAGGATGATGATTTCCTGGTCATCAATAAACCAGCAGGCCTGCTGTCGGTGGAAAGCGATACCGAGAAGGAATGCGCCTATGCCTATGCGGCAGACTATCTGAAAATCCGGGACCCGAAAGCACGGCCGTATGTCCTGCACCGCATTGACAAGGAAACATCGGGTGTTCTTGTCTTTGCCAAGAACATCAAGCTTCATTCCATGCTGAAAGGGCACTGGAATGAAGACGTAAACCTGCGGGAGTACTATGCCTTGGTGGAAGGGACACCCAAGGAAGAAAAGGGCACCTGCACTGTATACCTGGCTGAAAACACCAACCATATCGTCTATGTATCCCGCTCCCGCAGTGCAAAAAAAGCAGTCACGCACTATGAGACGGTAAAGAAGAACGGTATGTATGCATTGCTGCGGGTGCGGATCGATACCGGCAGGAAGAACCAGATCCGGGTCACGTTCGCTGACCGGGGATTCCCGGTTGTCGGCGATGAGAAGTACGGACATCCGGAGTCACCCATCGGCCGGCTGGGACTGCATGCCTCCGCACTGGAGTTCATTCATCCCGTCACAAAGCAGACCCTGCACTTCGAGGCAAAGCTCCCGGCAGAATTCAACCGGGTGTTTGCAGTAAAAAAGCCGGAATCATAATTCCAGCTCTGCATAGACGGGTACTCCATCACTTGGGAATGTTCCCATGAACAGGCTTCCGAGCGCTTCTGAATGAAGCACCGGGAGCTTTTCTGATGTACAGATGCATTCCTCCCGGCGGTAGGGTGAGGCAGCACTGCGTACAAACCGTTTGACAGCTGTTTCCTGGACCCGTACGCTGTGCAGTCCCCGCACCTGCACATCTCCGCATACAACCAGATTGTCTTCTTCCATCCTGGCAGCCAGCAGCTTTTCAGCGAAGCCATCCGAAGGCCGGTTGAGACTCATGCATACCACATTCAGCTGCACGTCTTCATGAACCAGTGTGCCGGCAGTAACCGTACCGGGCAGGCGAAGCGGAGAGCTCTTTATGAAGTAAGTGGATCCGTTTTCCAGCCGGAACAGATCCCTGCGGTACAGAATGCAGGTACGGAGTGTACGCTTTCCGACGGTGGCACCGCCGCCGTAGAAGCGGTATACCCGTGTCAGGGGCCCCAGTTCTCTGAGCATGTATTCCTCCAGGCTGCGTACGCAGACAATGTCCGGGTCATAGATGTGGATCATCTCGTTTACTGCTTCCGCGCGCCGGGAGAAGCTTCTCTTCATGGCTGTTTTCAGGTTAATGGACAATATACTGATCTTCATAGCTTTATTCTAACAAAAACTGCAATGCCGGGGCATTACAGTTTGATTTCTTTATAGGCTTCCCAGGGCAGGCCTTCTCTGCCGAAATGACCGTAGTTGGTTGTCTGCGTGTAGATCGGGCGCTTCAGATCCAGTTCCTTGATGATGCTGGAAACCGAGAAGTCAAAGTTCCGGTTGATGATCTCCACGAGCTCCTGGTTGGAGTACTTTGATGTACCGAAGGTTTCCACAGCGATGGAAAGCGGTTTGGCTACACCGATGGCATAGGCGACTTCCAGCAGGCACTTTCCGGCCAGCCCGTTCGCAACGATGTTGCGGCAGACATAGCGTGCATAGTAGGACGCTGAACGGTCTACCTTGGTGGGGTCCTTGCTGGAGAAACATCCGCCGCCGTGGGGTGCATATCCACCGTAGGTATCGACGGCGGTCTTTCTGCCGGTGGTTCCGGAATCACCCCAGCTGCCGCCGACGATGAAGCTGCCGGAGGGGTTGATCAGGAACTTCGTGTTTTTATCGATGTACTTCGGATCAATGACAGGCAGGACTACTTCCCGGATGATGTAGTCACGCAGCGCTTCCTGTGTGATGTCCGCTGTATGCTGGGTGGAGATGACTACGGTATCGACACGGGCAGGCACACCATCGTGGTATTCTGCCGTGACCTGTGTCTTGCCGTCCGGACGCAGGAACGGTGTTCTGCGGCGGACTTCCTCCAGCTTCTGTGCCAGACGGTTGGCGCAGTCGATCGCAAACGGCATCAGGTTCTCTGTGTCATCCGACGCATAGCCGAACATGATTCCCTGGTCGCCTGCACCAAGCTCTTCGCCGTCCACCGCGAAGTTGATCTCTGCAGACTGGCGGTTGACCTTCAGGATAACGTGGTATTCTTCCTCATAGCCGATCTCACGAAGCACACGCTTTGCAATCCCTTCATAGTCAATGACCGCGGTTGTGCCGGCTTCACCGAATACCAGGATGAGGTCGTCCTTGATGGAAGCTTCGACAGCCATGTGTGCGTTGGGATCCTGACGGATCGCCTCATCGAGAATACTGTCTGCGATCAGGTCGCAGACCTTGTCCGGGTGGCCGCTGGTAACGGACTCGGATGTAAAGAATGATTTTTCCATTAAAAAACTCCTTCCTTGTCTTCTTGCGGATTCAGAAAGAGATCATGAGATATAAACTCTTTCTTTATCGATGTCAGCATTACCACCTTACCCTGCGGCAGGCTGGTATGACGCCAACGAGCTGACCCTATTGCGCCAGTCTAGATAAAAGACACTACTATTCTACAGTAAACGCAGGATTTGTCCACAGCATCTAATGTTTTTTAAACCGCTCCCCCTACGAAGATCTTGCCTGAACCTATGATATCATCTGCTTGTAT
>JAEEGL012806201.1_pt1 | contig 18189 bp, 10 predicted proteins | sample 9134231 | NCBI WGS metagenome assembly JAEEGL01 (sample SAMN16246548, study PRJNA631951) | gut metagenome | biome: gut microbiome; feature: rumen; material: fiber-attached | host: Bos | place: Iran: Karaj | collected 2018-10 | reverse complement strand
GAGCAGGTCCAGCAGCTCCCGGGACGGGTCCCGCAGGCAGACCACGAGGTCAATTTCGCATTCCTTCAGCTCTTTTACATGCCGTTCGGTGCGGGCGTACGTGTCCAGAATGTACGTGCCCAACAGCAGCCGGCGGCGGTCAATACGTTCAGTCATTTTAATGGCCTCCTCGCTCAGTTTGTCGCTGCTATGATTATATCCCAAGGGGGAACGGGTGGCAAGGGAATTTGTTTAAGGGACTCGACTCACGTGATCGTAATGACAATGCAAGATGGTAATATCTGTCATTTCCATTTTTCACGCGGATTTTCTGTCAAAATAAACAAAAACTCATATCATTGACCATTTTTGTTTATAAATCCTGGCTTTCGTGCTCATTTTCCTATACAAAACCCTCCTCGGCAGACGTTTTCATAAACAAAAAACAATTAGTCAAGGTGTTTTTGTTTACTTTTGCTTTCTGATGCGGTTCGAGAAGGCGCCCGAAATAAACAAAAAACAGTTCGAATAAGGGTTTTTGTTTATTTTGTCTGATTGCAGGCCGACCGCGAGACTCGAGGAGGCGCCAGTGACTTGAAAATGGGCGAGCACTGTCGGCCGTGCGGCTTAATTCTACTGCGAAATCGGGTGTTGATCCAGTTTTAGCCTATTATTGAAATCCCGGGCAAAATCCGCTATAATCGCGGAGCGGCCGGAGAAACCGCCAAAGCACAAAAGGAATGTAGGATACAATGCAGGACGAGAACGAGAAATTGACCGAAATAAACGAAAATGAAATAGAAGTACCGGCCTCTGCGAACCCGGTTGACCGGGCGAAGGATCAGGCCATTGCCGCCCAGGTCGACCGCCGGCGCACATTTGCCATCATATCGCACCCCGACGCCGGTAAAACGACCATGACCGAAAAGCTGCTGCTTTACGGCGGCGCGATCCGCCTCGCGGGCTCCGTCAAAGCGCGCAAAGCCACAAAACACGCGGTCTCCGACTGGATGGACATCGAGAAACAGCGCGGCATTTCCGTCACCTCCTCGGTGCTGCAGTTCGAGTACGACGGGTATTGCATCAACATTCTTGACACCCCCGGCCACCAGGACTTCTCCGAAGACACCTACCGCACGCTCATGGCCGCGGACAGCGCGGTGATGCTGATCGACGGCGCCAAGGGCGTTGAGGCCCAGACGCTCAAGCTGTTCCACGTGTGTAAAATGCGCGGTATCCCGATCTTCACTTTCATCAACAAAATGGACCGCGCCGCCAAGAACCCCTTCGACCTCATGCAGGAAATCGAAGACGTGCTCGGCATCAAATCGTACGCCATGAACTGGCCCATCGGCACCGATGGCGACTTTCAGGGCGTGTACAACCGGCGCGAGCGGCTCGTGGAGCTCTACGAAGGCGGCAACCACGGGCAGGAGCAGGCGCGGACAATAACGGGGGAAGTTGACGACCCCGAACTCCGGCGGCAATTAGGCAGCTACTACCATGACCGCCTGGTGGACGAGATCAACCTGCTGGATATGGCGGGGGACGAACTGGATATTGACGCCGTGCTCGCCGGCGCGCAGACGCCCATATTTTTCGGCTCCGCGATGACCAACTTCGGTGTGAAAACGTTCCTGGAGCACTTCATCAAACTGGCGCCGTGCCCTCATGGGAAGGATGCGGGGGGCAAGCACGTTGACCCTGTAAGCACGCCGTTTTCCGGCTTTATATTCAAGATCCAGGCCAATATGAACCCCGCACACCGCGACCGCCTCGCGTTCCTGCGCATCACCTCCGGCCGCTTCGAAAAGGGCATGGAAGTGTGGCACACGCGCACCGGACGGAAGATCCGGCTCACGCAGCCGACGCAGTTCATGGCGCAGGAGCGGACAATAATTGACGAAGCGTACGCGGGCGACATCATCGGGCTGTTTGACACCGGGCTTTTGGGTATCGGGGATACGCTCTCCGTTGACGATCAGAACCTCCGTTTCGAAGGCATGCCCGTCTTCCCGTCGGAGCATTTCGCGCGGGTGCAGTATGCAGACGCCATGAAGCGCAAGCAGTTCCAGAAAGGCATCGAGCAGCTCTCCGAAGAAGGTGCGATCCAGGTGTTCAAGCAGCTGGACATCGGCGTGGAGACGCTGATCATCGGCGCGGTGGGCGTACTGCAGTTCGAGGTGCTGGAGCACCGGCTGAAAGGGGAGTACGGCGTGGAGATCCGCATGCAGCAGCTGCCGTATCATTACGCGCGCTGGCTGGAGGATCAGTCGATCGATCCCCACGACCTGACGCTCACGTCGTCAACGCTACGCGCCACCGACCGCGACGGTTCCAAAGTGCTGCTGTTCGAGAACGAGTGGGGCATCGAGTGGGCAATCGACAAAAACAAAAATCTGAAGCTGCTGGACTGCAAACTGTGATGAAATAACCGCTGTTGTTATTCCGTCTTTTTTAAGCGCAGGAGGTGCGTAAAATGGTGAATAATTACAGATTATTATTTGTGATGCGGCTAGTTGCGCTGGCGCTGGCGTCGTTGACCCTGCTGTGCGCGGCCGCGTGTAAAGTGAATAGTTCGGAAGCCGGGGAGGGCTCGCCGGAACCGACGGAACTTGTAGAATTGCCGACGGATGATCTGTCAACGCTGATAGAAGGCAGCATTGTCCTCGGCGTGCCGGAAGCGTACGGCCAGACGGACCGTGACGCGCTTGCACAGTACGTGCAGATGTTTTGCGGGCTGTTCCCGAACGTTAACGTGGAAACGCGGATCGTCAGCAGCGCCGGAGCAGCGCTGAAAGCGGAAGCCGGTACGCCGGAATATGCCGACGTAGTATTCTTCCCGGGGGAGGAGACGTTTGAGTATGCGTATGTTGATCACACGCTGCTGCCGCTCAATACGCTTGTGGACGCTGCCGGCGGGGCGGATGATATCCATTCGGGCGTGTACGAATCCTGTACGGTGAACAACGTCCTGTACGCGCTGGGAACCAATTGCGACCCGTTCATGCTGATCTACGATAGTGATGCCGTTAATGAATGCGGAATCAGGGATAAGATTAAAAACGACTGGACTTTCAGCGAATTCTGTGAGGTCTGCCGTTACTTGACCAGTTCCCATCAAATCGGCGCGCAGCTGGAGTTCAATTCGGAGCCGCTTATATTGTCGCTGCTGCGGGTGAGTTCCGAAAGTTCGATCAAATCCTGGGCAAATGTTGAAAAATGTAAGGTGAGTTTCGGCAGGAATGCAGCGGTGCAGGAACTGTACGATCTGGTTGACTGCTATATAGAAGGCTGCATACTGCCCTCCGCGGACGTTTTTGATAAAATTAATCCGTATTCGGTCCATGACAACCCCATTAGTACCGCTTTCGAAAGAAATACGCCGGTGGTATTCCGGGCGGCGCTGCTCAGTGAACTCGGCGATATTGCCGCCGATTCAGAAAAGAACAGACGTGAATGGGATGTGGCGCCGTTCCCGCTGACGTCGTTGAATGGCGTCAACAGCGGTACCGCGGTGGCGACTGACTGTTTCGGCATTCGCGTCAATACTTCCGACCCGGCCGCCGCTTCTGCGTTCGTTTTGTTTGCGTGGACGGAGGCGGGTCAATCCGTGCTGAACAGCGCCCGCAGCACGCTGCCTGCGCTGTTGACGCTGCCGGTCGAGCCGTTCCTGAACAACGTGCGCGTGGTCAACACCGCCGGCAAAAACTTCGCCGCCTGTATTCCCGCCAAGGGTCGATCGGTCCCCGCGTATTTCTCGTGTTACGTGCCGCCGGAAGCCGCGGAGTACATGCGCGGCGCGTTCCCGCTGATGCCGGGCAAGGTGATCCTCGGCCTGACGTCAATGGCCGACTCGCTGTCAAAACTTGAGACCATGGCCACGCAGAATTACTGGGTCAGTATTTATTACGATTACACAGGCAAGTGAGGATGAGGAGCAGTTGTGGCCTCCCGATTCGGTTTGGTTCGGGAGGCCACAATCTGCAAAAGAAGGAATTGCGGCCTCCGCTCGTCCTCCGCTCCGCTTCAATTCAAAAGAAACCTTTCCATCATATCTCTCACTAGCTCCATTTTGATTGGAGTCCTGGAGGTCTCCCAGGTGATGAGAAGATTGACCCCGGGGTAGTAACCGTTGGCCAGGTAATTGTTCAGTTTGACGGCAGTATTGTCCGCATAATCCTGGTCACCAAGTTTACCCAGGTGCTCCCAGATATAGACCCTGCGCCGCGCGACGTTCAGAACTGTAAAGTCCGGATACACGGGAATACCGCCGATCATCGTTTTGCACTCGTAACGATAGGGAATGTTCGCGTAAAAGAGCTCGTCGGCGATGAGCAACTCGGATTTTGATCTGAACTTTTCACCGCGTTTAGATTTATATGAAATCGTGTCATCCCCGAATGGTTTTTGAATGAACTGTTGACTTTTCCAGCGGTCAACAAACTTTTCGTCGGTTTCGATCACGGGCTCGAACATTTCCTGCCGGGGCGTTGACAGCTTTCCGAACAGGTCTTCGATCGTATTGCCCGCGCAGTCGTCAATGTACTCTTTCAAATGTTCTATTTCGCCGTTGACCGTCGTCAACGCTTTACCGAGATACCCCTTTTTCGCCAGCCGGCACGCAAGTTCGTATTCACTCTGCGGAATGTAGCGGCCGGTTCGATCTGACTCGTTTTCGCGTAAATACATTCTTGTTTTCCCATTACTGCGGCTGATCCGGAGCATGCCATTCGGCTCGTTTTTCTGCATTTTAATAATTGAATCAGCCAAGCTTTTGAGAAAAGTCAGCCTGCGGTGCGCGGCATCGAAAATTTCCAGTTTCATATTAAATTGCCCCTTTCGTGGATTGTGCCTGCGATATTACCGCAGGCCATTCGAATTTGCAATCTACGCGTAGTAGAGTTTACCGTTCACGCCATTTCCCGAACTCTACTGGCAGGCGACCAGGGGGCGAAACGCCCTTTTTTATGCGGTTTTTCTCGATGCGATGACCGCAAATGTAGAAAGAAGGAATTGCGGTCAACGCTGCGGGCTCGTTTTGGTGACCGCAAATCTGAAAAGGAGGAATTGCGGTCAACGCTGCAGCTTTTTTTGTTGACCGCAATCGACGAAAGAAGGAATTGCGGTCAACTGCAGCAGCTCATTTCATTGACCGCAAATGTCGAAAGAAGGAATTGCGGTCAACGCTGCAGGCCAACTATGGTGACCGCAATCGTGAAAAGAAGTAATTGCGGTCTCCGCGTTGCCCCGCCCGCCCGTTGAACGCCAAATTGCCCCGAAAAATCAGTTGCAATTCCATCTTCGCTGTGATATAATTACAATACCTATCGGTATGCCCGCCCGAGAAAGGCGGCACGCCGCTATAAACACAGGAGGTTTTGCACTATGAAAAAAGTTCTTGCGGCTGTTGTTGCCGTAGCTTTGATGATCACGATGTTTGCCGTTGTCTCCAACGCGGCCGGCGGTATTTGCATTGACGGCGCGTACCTGACCAACGACGCGGATCCCTCGACGACCCATACCGAGGCGCATAAACCTAACGAAGGCGAGACCAGTCTTACCATGGAGTTTTTCAATGGCGACATTGGCGACGTCTACAATTCCGGTTTTGCTTATCTGCATTTCCAGGGCTGGTGGTCCGATGATGAAGAAATCGCGGATTTCGGCTATCAGTTCAATGACGGCGAGATCGTATGGGGCCAGCTGATCTTCGACCAGAATCTGATCGATGTCAAAGACAAAACCGGTCACGAGTATCCCAACCGCTTCAACATGACTCTGCCGCTGCAGGAAGGCACCATTGCCCTTAAGCTGTACAAGAAATATGCGGCGGGCGGCGAGGAAGTATTCCACACCGTTACTTATTCCAACGAAGCCGGCGCAGTTGTCACTCATTATACCGACAAACTGCTCAGCAACGGCGCGGCGATCGGTGTCTGGGTCAACGCAGGCAACCCCACCGCTTACGTTAAATTCACCACGGCCGGCAGCTTTAAAGGCTTCTCTCTGCCGATCTACTGGGCTTCCAGACCCGAGGGCGACAACCCGACCGGTCCGTCCGCTACCTGGACTGCCGAGATCTTCAAGTTCGCTTACAACACTGATTACACCCTGGCTCAGAAGCCGGTCAAATCCGTGACGGTCACTTCCACCGCGGACAACAACCCCGTCTTCAACGAGCAGTGGGACGAGGCTCTCGAGGCCGGTACGTACATCGTGAAGTTCACGATCACCAATCCGGATTATGTTGACGAGAACAACAAGGCTCCGTACCTTGTACTGCCCCAGAGCGACCTGGAAGTTTCTCCGGTTGCCGTTTACTCCAACAACGCAGCCTTCACCCTGAAGCTCCTCGGTGAGGATGTTGAAGGCGACTTCTTCGTGGCCAACCCCGACGAGGTCGATGCTCCCGCCCAGACCGAAGTGCCTCAGACCGGCGATGCTTCCATCGCTATGATCGCTGTTCTTGTCGTGCTGGCAATGGGCGCCGCGGTGGTCTTCGCGAGAAAGAAGAGCTACTGAGAGCTAAGAACTGACAGCTGATAAGAGCTGATTTTGAACATTGCGGCCGTCGCAGCAAAAGGTTGCGGCGGCCGCGATCCTTTTATTTGATTATCTCGGCCTCCGGTGAAAAGGCGAGCGCAGGCCGTAATTCCTTCTTCTTATAATTTCGGCCTCCGGGGAACTAAGTTAATTATAATTACCAAATATATCATAAAGCATCCAAAATCGCCGTTGACTTCCGGCGGCGAATCGGGTAAAATTCAAGGTAGGGTATGTTGGCCTTGGGGACGTGCGGGTTGACCGCGGAGAGAGGCCGGCAGCCGAATGATCATGTGCCCAAAGCAATGATTACGGAGGTGCTTTTTTATATGTTTAGGAAACGTGTGGCGATCATGCTGGTCGTGTGCCTGCTGGTATCGCTGGTAACGGTCACGGGTGTTGTCCGCTCCCGTGCCGAAGAGAGTGAAGAAGAGTTTGTGTTCGCGGACGAGGGTTTTGAAAACGCTCAAACTGTTGAAGTTGTTGAAGGCGACAATGTAACATTGACTTTTGCGCAAGGAAGCAATGCGAATAATCCGCCCAAATATTATACAACCGGTTCCGCGGTCAGGCTTTATCCCGGCAATACGCTCACGGTAACTTCTGACTACTGCATCACTGCTGTTGATTTTGTATTTGTAAGCGACGGATACCATGGCAGTTTTGCAAACTGGAGCGCCGGCGAAGAGAAGACCGGATCTGTACTGTTTACGAACACTGCATCCAGTCAGACTCGTATCGTGTCCATGACGGTAACTATTTCCGACGAAGAGGCGCCCGCAGGAGATCCTACGCCTACACCTACGCCTTCTGCCACGCCTTTCCCGGAGAATCCCACGGCGGAAGAGATCTGGGATGCGGTCAATGATGGCTCGCTCACCAATTATGAGTGCACATTGACCGGCGTTGTTACCGGAATCGCCTATGCGTATAATGCGACAAGCGGTAACATTTCCGTATATATGGTAGTTGACGGCCTGACCGAAAAGCCGTTCGAGTGCTACAAAATGGTCAACGGTGAAGGCATCACCGCAGGCGAAGGCATCGAAGTGCTCAAGGTCAACGATACCATTACCGTCCACGGTAAAGTCAAAAAATACAATTCTACCATTGAATTTGACCAGGGCTGCACACTGGAAGAACTGGTTCCCGGCACAGCGACTTCTTACGATACTCCCGAAGAGATCTGGGATGCCGCCAGTCAGCTTGCCAACAATGCGACGCTTCCCGGCGGACCGTACACCTTGACCGGCGTGGTCACCGGAATTCCTACCGCGTACAGCGAACAGCACGGTAACGTGACTGTTGACATCGTGGTAGATGAGCTTACCGATAAACCGTTCCGCTGCTTCAGACTTAAGAACGGAGAGAATATCGCGGATGGCGAAGGCGTGGAGATCGTTGCTGTCGGTGACACCGTCACCGTGACCGGCGAGATTACGAAATACAACGGTGTCGTTGAATTTGCGCAGAACTGCACGCTGGATGAGCTCGTCAAAGGCGAGACGCCCACCTACGATACCGCGGAAGAACTCTGGGACGCGGCCAACGAACTTGCCGATAACGGAACGCTGCCCGGCGGCCCGTTCGAAGTCACCGGTGTTGTCACCGAGATCGTACCCAAATATACCAGCCTTGACGGCACGAACAAGTACATTTCCGTGTTCATCGTCTGCGACGGTATTGAGGACAAACCTTTTGAGTGCTTCAAAATGGTCAACGGCGATGATATCGCCGAGGGTAAAGGCATTGAATTACTTGACGTCGGCGACACGATCACTGTCAGCGGCAACGTGCAGAAATACGTGAAAAACGGAGTTGCCACGATCGAGTTTACGAGTGGCTGCAAACTGATCGAGATCGACCACATCGCGCGCATCACTTCGGCGTCGTTGTCCCTGTCCGACAGCATTGCCATCAACTTCAAGGTGAATGAGAACGAATTCGACGAGACGCTGTATATCCCGGCGCTGAAGGTCACCTTCGCGGGCGAAGAGACCGCGCTCGGCGCAGTCAAGAAAGGCACCGATTACGTATTCACTTTCGGCGAACTGGCGCCGGATCAGATGACCGAGATCGCCGGCGCACAGCTGTATCTGCGGGAAGTGAGCGGTTCCGGTCTGGATGACGGCATTGCGTGCGGCTCAAAGGATTACAGCATTGCCCAGTACTGCTACAATCAGCTCCGCAAGGAAACAAACGCGGAGAACACCGAGTTCCTGAAGGTGCTCGTTGACCTCCTGAAGTACGGCGACGCGGCGATGGAATACACCGGTAAGACCGGTACGAAACCCACGAGCGAACTGACCGAGGCAGAGCTCGAGCTGGGTTCCGCCGGCGATCCGGATGTGTCCGACTTCGGCGACAAGCAGATCAATGCGGCTGACGGCGACGTGGTCTGGAAAGGCGCCGGCCTCAACCTGACGGATTCCATCATGATCCGCGTCAAGTTCCAGGCGGACCTCGACGAAGACGGCCTGTACGTGGTGTACATGGACAATGATGAGAAGAACATCCACCTTGAGACCACCAGTTCGAATTTCATGGCGGTCCCCGGCGCGGACAATACATACTACGCGTTCTTTGCGCTGCCTTCTCCGCTGGAACTGTTGACCGAATTCTCGTTCACGCTGGAGGATGCGTACGAAGAGATCGTTTACGGGGACGAGCTGGTCTACAGCGCCGGCGCGTACGTGAAGTCAATGCTCGGCAAGACTAACGATGCCAAACTGGCGGCTCTGCTCAACGCGATGACCAACTATTGCCTGTCGGTCATCGACTATAAAGGCTGACAACGGCAGAACGGAGGTTGCGATCATGAAACAGTTTATTGACAACGAAAAGAATGCGTATACCCGGCCGGAACTCGATGTCATCGTGCTTGCGGACAATGACGTTATTACTGCCAGCGGCGGAGGCCCCGGTATCGTAGTGCCGGACGACAACTTCAGCATCGGCCTTGATGAGGGCTGATTCGCCTGCAGAAGTTAATTGAACTCAATAATATTGATGAACGGCGCTGCTTCCTTCGGGAGGCGGCGCCGCTCTTTTATTGTGAGGTCCTGCGGCCAATTATCACGCTCTATGAGGAGGCCGCCCCTTTGAAGTTCGATTCGCGGCCGATTTCACGGCCGCACATTTGAACATAGCGGATTTAGCCAGGGCTCTTGCTCATTTTTTAGAGTGTTTTTGGAAAAGATCAACGATTTCAGACGATCCAGCCCAAAATCGTTGAATTTTTGGTCTCGAAGGGACAATCAGGCACCTCGAGAAGGCGCCCGGCGGGTCAGAGCGCCTTGCCAAGACATGCCAAACTGCATTATGCCTCGTTAAAACGTACGAACCGCTAAAATAAACGGCGAAAGCCACCAGGTAAACTGTGAGTAGAGTTCGGGAAAACGGGAAATATGTTGACGACGGTTCAAACCCGGACTCATAATGCGCCTGCAGGAAGCGAAACGAGGTATATAAAACGGCAGAAGGAACAGAAAACGCAATGTGCAGAAAGGATCGATATGAAAAGCAGGCAGACAGATGATTTGAAAAGCAAACAAGTTAAAGAAAGAAAAACCGGGTTCAAAAAGGAGGAATTGACCGCATCCAAGTTTTCCGGGCTCGGATTGCCCGGGTTGGAGTACCGGGGGCTGTGGTACCGCGGACAGATGAAGGAAAGACGCATTTATTTGGAGGCCTTGAGGGAGACAGTTGCCGCAGCGCTCAGGTATTTGCCCGAAGGGCAGCTGAGCAGTAAAATTTGCAAAGGAGTGAGGCGGTTTTATTGGCGCCGGTCAGAGAAGGAAAAAAACGGGACTTACATCGGAAAAGAGAACATGGAAATTGTCCGCAAGCTGGCGCAAAAAGCATATCTCAGCAGGCTGCTCGAGGCGGTCGAGAGCGAATTGACCGCGATCAACAAAAGCGAGTTGGAACTGGCCAAAACGCGGAACGTGAGCGCCGAAAGCGTGTATGACAGTATTGACGACTGGATGCGGGAGTTGACATCGCCCTTTATTGTCTCGGACGCCCGTTACACCGGACTTTGGCGATCGCTGCCTTTCGAAACGACACAGTATTTCGAAGAAAATAAAAACCAGCACACCGCGCAAGGGGAGTATGTGCGGTCAAAGTCAGAGCTGTTGATTGCCAACATGCTGTACCGGGCCGGCGTCAATTACAAATACGAGCACCCGCTGTCACTGGGCTGGAACACGATCTATCCCGACTTCACCATCCTGGATGTGCGTCAACGCAAGGTCTTCTACTGGGAGCATTTCGGCAAGATCGATGAGCAGGATTATGCAATCAACGCGGTCAAACGCATCGGAGCCTACTCCGCCGCCGGGCTGGATGTGGTCAATAAGCTCATTATCACCTGGGAAACTGAACTGCATCCCTTGTCGCCGGACACAGTCCGCCAGGTCATGGTCAACAACGGTCTCCTCAGCGCCCGCTGCCTGCTCGCGCCTTTTCAAGGAGCATAGCAAGACGTCTGGCGAGGCGCTGGGCGCCTTCTCGAAACACTTGTCAAGGCGCTCGCCGGTGCCGGGAGCCTTCTCGAAGCACTGTCAAGGCGCTCGCCAGTGCCGGGCGCCTTCCCGAAGCACTGTCAAGGCGCTCGCCAGTGCCGGGCGCCTTCCCGAAGCACTCGATTGTCCCTTCGGGACTAAAAGTTCAACGATTTTCGTGAGTTAAGCCCAAAATCCTCTAACTTGGCGCCTTCTAAAGGCACTTCAAAGCCGCTGGCGGCTTCTGAGAAAGCCAAAAGTAGAGGATAATCGGCTTTACGGCCAAAAATCGTTGAACTTTGCTCGAAAAATGAGCGAGAATGCAAAATAAGTTCAACGAATTTTGACAGGCTTGTCTATAATCGTTGAACTTTTCTAAAAACTCACTAAAAAATGAGCAAGAACCACGGCCAAACCCGCTTTGTTCGAAGGAACGGCTGTGAGATCCGGCCGCGGAACCTCACTGCAAAGGAGCGGCCTCCTTCTCGCGCGTGAAAATCGGCCGCGGAACTCGGGCAACATCCTGTAATTTTCAGTTTGCATTTTATATCTATATTTGTTAAAATAACTTTTGGCGTGGAAAGGGCTTTGCCGCTTAGCGCCCGAAGTTCAACAACTCAATACTTTATTAAGGAGATGTTTTTGATATGCCGTTAGTAACTTCAAAAGAAATGTTTGCGAAAGCGTACAATGGCGGGTATGCCATCGGCGCGTTCAACGTCAACAACATGGAGATCGTCCAGGGTATCACCGAGGCCTGCAAAGAAGAGCATGCCCCCGTTATCCTGCAGGTATCCAAAGGCGCCAGAGCGTACGCCAACCATACGTACCTGATCAAGCTCGTTGAGGCCGCTGTTATAGAGTGCCCCGAGATCCCGGTGGTGCTGCATCTTGACCACGGTCCGGATTTCGACACCTGCAAGGCGTGCATTGACGGCGGTTTCACGTCCGTTATGATCGACGCTTCCTCCAAACCTTTTGAGGAGAACATAGAGATCACCCGCCGCGTGGTGGAATACGCCCATGAGCACGGTGTGGTAGTTGAGGCCGAACTGGGAACGCTCTCCGGCATCGAGGACGAAGTTAAAGTGCTGGAAGGCTGCGCCTCCTACACCCGTCCCGAAGAAGTGGAAGAATTCGTTACCCGCACGGGCTGCGATTCGCTGGCCATTGCCATCGGTACCTCCCACGGTGCGTACAAATTCAAACCCGGCACGAAGCCGCAGCTCCGCTTCGACGTGCTCCATGAGTGCGAGAAGAGATTGCCCGGATTCCCGATCGTGTTGCACGGTTCCTCCTCCGTTCCGCAGGAGTACGTCAACATGATCAACGAGAACGGCGGCGCGATGCCCGGCGCTATCGGCGTGCCCGAAGATCAGCTGCGCGAAGCGGCCAGATCCGCGGTGTGCAAGATCAATATTGACTCCGACCTCCGCCTGGCCATGACCGGCACGATCCGCAAGTTCTTCAACGAGCATCCGGACAAATTTGACCCCAGAGAGTATCTGAAACCCGCCCGCGCCAACATCAAAGAGCTGGTTCGCCACAAACTCCGCGACGTGCTCGGCTGCAGCGGCAAAGCGTAAGAGGTAATACTATGGCAAAACTGATTGGCGCCGCGATATTCGGACAATCCGGCGGTCCCTCATCCGTTATCAACTCCAGCGCGGCCGGCGTGTTCCAGACCGCCCTGAATGAAGACTGCATTACCAAGGTGTACGGCGCCGCGCACGGCATCAAGGGCATGCTGGAAGAAGAATTTTACGACATGGGCAAGGAAGATCCGTACGAGCTTGAATTGCTCAAGACGACGCCGTCTTCCGCGCTCGGTTCGGTGCGGTACAAGCTGAAGGACGCGGACGTTGACGACACCGACTACAAGCGGCTGCTGGAAGTGTTCAAGAAGTACGACATCCGCTACTTCTTCTACAACGGCGGCAACGACTCCATGGACACCTGCAACAAGATCAGCAAGTACATGCAGAAGTCCGGGTACGAGATGCGCGTCATGGGCGTGCCGAAGACCATTGACAACGACCTGTACGGCACCGACCACTGCCCCGGCTACGGCTCCGCGGCGAAGTACGTTGCCACATCTACTATGGAAGTCTACCAGGACGCCCGAGTGTACGACACCGGCATGGTGGCGGTGCTCGAAGTCATGGGCAGACACGCGGGCTGGCTGACGGCGTCCACAGCGCTGGCGGCCTACAAAGGCATGGGCCCCGATCTGATCTACGTGCCCGAGCTGCCGTTCTCCATGGAGCAGTACCTGGCGGACGTGAAGCGCGTGTATGAGAAGCAGGGCAAGTGTATTGTCGCCGTATCCGAAGGCGCGCAGTACGCGGACGGCCGGTTCGTAGCCGACAGCGGCGTGCGGGACGCGTTCGGGCATGCGCAGCTGGGCGGCGTTGCCACCACGCTCGCCAACGCGGCGAAAGAGGCGATCGGCTGCAAAGTTCGCGGCATCGAGTTCAGCCTGCTCCAGCGCTGCGCGGCGCACTGCGGCTCGCTTACCGACGTCAATGAGGCCCATATGGCGGGCGCCGTTGCCGTCAAAAAAGCGGTGCAGGGCGTGACCGACTTCTGCGTCGGTTTCGAGCGCTCCACGGACGAGAAGGGCAACTATCTCTGCCTGCCGAAACTCATCCCCTTGAGCGAAGTGGCCAACACCGAGAAGAAGCTCCCGCGCGAATGGATCAACGCGGAAGGCAACTTCATCACCGAAGATTACGTCAAATACGCGCTGCCGCTCATTCAGGGCGAGTCGCATCCTCCGGTGGAGGACGGCCTGCCGCGGTTCGCGCACCTGGCGAAACTGAAATAATGATCTCGCGCTTCCCGCGAGACCGAAAACGGACATAATGGACCGCAGCGCGCACAGCACAGCAGGAAACCGCAGGATGTTTAAGGTCGCAGCCATGATATTGGCGGCGGCCTTGTCCGTCTTTTGCGTAATTGCCTCCCTGACGGTTCCGGGGCGCGTTGCGGCCGCGGGTCCGGAGGACGACGAGCCGGCGACCCGGTACGTGCTCAGCTATATTGTCGTCGAGCAGGACAGCGGGCAGGTGCTGTTCCGGCAGAACGCGCAGGCGATGGCGGATCCGACGCTATTGTCCCGGATGATGACCGCTGTCGTGGTGCTGGAGTACGCGCCGGAAGGGAAGAGTGTGGCGCTGACGGACAACGTGGTCCCCACCGAAAACAGCGTGTCTAAAGACGGCAAGTACAAGCTGACCGCGGGCAACAGCTACACGGTAGGCATGCTTTTGCGTGCGCTGCTGCTGGGCGGCGCGGACAACTGCGCGGACGTGCTGTCGAACTTCGTCAACCCCAACACGGAATACTTTGTCACGCTGATGAACCAGACCGCGGCGCGGCTGGAAATGAATGATACGTACTTCACGTCGCCCGACGGCTCCGGCGGCACGCTGGCCCGCACTTCCGTCAGCGATATCGAGAAGTTTTACGCGTACGCGCTGCGCAACGCGGCGTTCCGTAATATCGTGCAGAGCGAATTCGGCCACATCTGGGACAGCACCGCGGTGTTCAACCTGTGCACGCTGCCTTTCTCGCTGAAGAACACGTACGGTTCGACGGTGGCGGGCGGCGTATTTTTGGGCGGCGATCCCGTCACGAACCAGGGCGGCAGCGTCACGCCGAACAGCAATGCCGCGCCGGGCGGCGACGCGCCTGCGGTCAGCACCGGCACGCCGGGCACGATGGTGCTCAATATTACGTTGCCTCCGGTGAACGACGGCGACGGCAGCATGCGCCTGATCGCGGTGGTGCAGGACAGCGCCACGGACGACCAGTTGACCGCCTTGATGCGTTCGCTGATCTCCGACAGCAACTCGGGCTACCGCAAAAGCCGCGTGTACAAGACCGGCGAAGAAGTGGCGCGCTACGATGTAGCCAAGCAGTCGCTGTCGCTGCGCGCGGCGGAGGATCTGTTCCTGGTGGTGCCGCTGGGCACCGTGCCCGCGAGCTACGTCCAGACGGTGACGTATTCTTTCACCGCGGACAACAAGCCTAAATCCGCCAACGCGCCGGAACTCGCGCCGCCGATCCTCGAAGGTCAACAGCTCGGCTCCGCCAACCTGCTGCTCCGCGACGGTTCGCAGCACACGCTGCCGATCTACGCGGGCAACACGATCCAGACGGACAACGCCCGAGTCAACTCCATTCTCAACCTGATCAACTCCTACCGCCCGCTGTTCATCATCATTGTGGTGCTGCTGGCCGTGGAGCTGTATGTGCTGATCGCCGTCATCGTATCCAAGATCCGCAAGGCGATCGCCGCGCGCCGCAGCGAGAAGCGCGGCTTCGGCGGCGGGGGTGCCGCTTTCGTTGTCCTGCTGATCTGCGGCCTGATTTTGCCGCTGCTTACCGGCTGCGCCGTTAAACGGGGGACAGACCCCGGTGTCAACTATTCGGACACGGTGATTTATGACCGATTGCCACAGGATGCGACGTCCGCGGCGGTGATCACGCCGACCGCGACAAAGGCAGCGGACGGCAGTGCTGCCGGCGCGGCGTGCGACGTGACGCCGGCAGGGGAGACTGCTGCGGCGACCGATGAACCGGCAGCGACGCCGGGACCCACCGCTGAGCCGACGGCGGAATCTACTGCCGAATTGACGCCGGGACCCACCGCTGAGCCGACGAAGACGGCAACTCCGGAACCGACGTTGACCCCGTCGCCGGCCCCGACTTTCGACGCTTCCTGGATCGAACGCGCGGTGAGCAGCGTGGATTTCAACGGCAACGGCATTGATGACTACACCGACTTCCTGCTCGGCGCCCGCCGCGACGCCGAAAACCATCCGCACTACGACGGCCGCTATTGGGGTTCCGCGTATCCGCCGGACGATATTGGCGTCTGTGCCGACGTCATCTGGCGCGCCTTCCGCGAGGCGGGGTACAGCCTGCGATATATGGTCGACCGCGACATCCGCCAGAACACCTGGCGCTATCCGAAGATCGCCAATAAGCAGGAATCCCGCGACAGCAAGATCGACTTCCGGCGCGTCCGCAATCTGCGCATCTTTTTCGACGCCTACGCCGTCATCCTGACCACCGACATCAACGACGTGGCCGCGTGGCAGCCGGGCGACATCGTGATCTTCAACGAAAATTCCCACATTGGCATCGTTTCCGACAAACGGAATGAGAGCGGTCAACCCTACATCATCCACAACGGCGGCCAACCCAAACGCGAAGAGGATTACCTCCCGGGCGCCCAGAAGATCGCGGCCCATTACCGCTTCGACGCGTCGCGCGCGCCGGAGGATATGCTGATCGAGTGGGAAGGAGACTAATTAGTTTTAAGTTATAAGTTTTAAGTTTTAAGTTAGAAGTTTTAAGTTTTAAGTTTTAAGTTTTAAGTTGAGGAGCGGCTGTCGCCGCAATTTTACGGGCGGGAAGGAGCGGCCTCCTTCTTGAGCGTGAGAAATCGGCCGCGGATTTCACTGTCAGCCCTCAAACAGGCGAACGGAGCCTTTGGGCGCCTTCTCGAAGCACTCAGTTGTCCCTTCGGGAAAAAAAGTTCAACGATTTTTGCGGGTTCGGCCCAAAATCCTCTAACTTGGCGCCTTCTAAAGGCCATTCAAACCCATCAGCGGCCTTCGATGAACCTCAAAAATAGGGGAGAATCGGCTTGACAGCCAAAAATCGTTGAACTGTTCCAAAAACACTTGGAAAAATGAGCGAGATCAGCTGAAAATGAGCGAGCACCGGCAGGCTGAGCGGAGCGGCCGTGCGATCCGGCCGCGAAATCGGGCACAGCGGAGCGGCCCCCGCTACTTAAAACTTAAAGCTTGCAACTTATAACAAAGAAGGAGCGGCCTCCTTCTCGAACGTGAGAATTGGCCGCGGATTGTCGAATTCTGTTGAGTTCTGTCGAATTATGTCGAACTATTTTGCTTCCATTTCGGCTGCGAACGGTGGTAAAATCAACAGTGCACGCCGGTACTCCGGTACCGTTTCGGAGGCGGTTCCCTCAGGCTGATCTGTATTAGCAATTTAACTGAGAGGGCCGGTCTTTTTGACATCTCTCTCAATCTGAAAAAGGTGAGGAGGTGGGACAATACGGTAACACATGTTGAGCTTTACGCTCTGATTAATATCGCTGGTCAGTCTTGTTGTCTCCATCTTTCACGGTGGCGACGATAACAAAAAAGACTAATCGCCTGCTCTCTCGCAAAGTGTTAGGCGATTAGTCTGATTCATTCGCCTGAGGGCACCGCTTACCGGCGTGCACCTTTGACGCTTCGTATCATACCACATTTCAGAAGGTGCGTCAACACATTTTAGTCCAAGTGTAGTTAGACATTCCGTGAAAAGACATTAATCTATCCGGCCGCGAAATCGGGAATAAAGTTGCGGCCTCCGCAACTTAAAACTTAAAACTTGCAACTTATAACTAAATAAGTTTCGCCTTCCGAAAACCTTAATTTTACCTAAAAAAATTTTAACATTATTAGGCCAGGGGGGTTGCAAAGGGTTGACAAAATGTGTTATTATAAGCAAGGCCATAAAAGGGGGATAAGTATGCCCTCTTGGTGTGGCGTGTTCTGCTAAAGAAAAGAAGCCGGAAAATGCGGTTTTGAGAGATACGGGCGGGTTGGGGCGAATTGTCACCAAACCGCACGTTGGCGACTCGGAAAAACGCGGGCTTGCGTTGACGGAGGATGGCTCCGGTACAGGCGCGGGCGAGGCACTTTTCAGAAGCGGAACGGCGCCGGAGCGATGGCGAAGGCAACAGATTCACCGGCCAAACCGGCGGCAGCGACCGCGGTACGCACAGGTGACACGCAGACGAGCAGAGAGACAGGGGCAGACATGGCCGAGAAAACGGTACAGAACAAGCAGCAGGAACGCGCAGGCAGCGAGACGCAGAAGAAGGGAAAGGGCAATACCGGGAAAAAGATATCGCCGTTGACCATCGTCGGCATCGTTATCTGCGTCATCCTCATCCCGATCCTGATCGTCAACGTCGTACTGATCGTTAAGGGCATGGCGAACAAGAACGAGGTACCTACGTTCGGCGGCCGGGCGCCGTTGATCGTACTATCTGACTCAATGGATCCCACGATCAAGAAAGGCGACCTCATTGTGGTAAAGAGAGTCGACCCTTCTAAGGTCAAGGAAGGCGACG
>JAEEGL015366769.1_pt1 | contig 18190 bp, 3 predicted proteins | sample 9134231 | NCBI WGS metagenome assembly JAEEGL01 (sample SAMN16246548, study PRJNA631951) | gut metagenome | biome: gut microbiome; feature: rumen; material: fiber-attached | host: Bos | place: Iran: Karaj | collected 2018-10 | reverse complement strand
TAAAGACCGTGAAGGTCGCGACTGACCCCTTGGACTTCTCCGACCCCGACCGCCGCCAGGCCGCCTGGTTCGACGGCAACGACTCCTTCATGATGACGAAGACGCAGGCCTACCGCGGCTCCGACGCAAACGACATGCTCAAGCAGTTCACCGTCGAGGCGTGGGTGCGGCCCGAGAAGCGCGGCGTCGAGCAGACGATCCTCGACCGCTGCTCGCTCTACGGCGGCAACACGGTGCTGAACTCGGCGTACGTCCTGCGTTCCAATTTCCGTCTCGGCATCGACACAGAAGGGCGCATCTTCGGCCTCTTCGACAACTCCGACGCGCTTGAGTCGGGCAGCAACGAGCCAGTGAGCTGCCAGCGCGTGACGGGTCAGATAATGCCTCTCAACGAGTGGACGCACGTCGCGATGACGTACACCGGCAGGAAGCTCACACTCTACGTGAACGGCCAGATAGCCGATTCCGCCGAGACTACGCTTATCCCGGCTACCGGCGTCAGGCTTGTGAATCAGGACGTCGGCACCGGAACGCTCTACGGCCTGTACGAGTTCGTGCCCACCACGTTCTACATCGGCGCAAGGCCGATTCACACCCCTATCGTCGAAGATCGCATGAAACCGCTCCTCACCGAGACCGTGGAATACGGCTACATGCGCGAGTTCTTCCAGGGCTACGTCGACGAAGTGCGCGTCTGGGACGGTGCACGCACGAGCGCGGAGATTCTCGAGAACTACAGAAAGCGCATGACGATGGACGACGCGCGAGAGAATCGCATCGACGTCTACCAGGTCTGGGCGAACAGGGGCACGCGCAACGACAACGACGGCCTCCCGATGCTCCCGCCCGAGCTTTTGATGCACTACAACTTCTGCTCTCTCCCGGGCGCCGTGAAGCCAACGGACGTCGCGAAGACGCCTTCCGGCTTCGACAAGGCCGTGAAGAAGAGGGTGGCTGCGAACTACGAGAACGACGTGCAGGACCTTGACGACATCGGCATGTACTCCGTCGCCTATCCTTCGCGTTCGACGCTTGTCTCGGTCGCGCACAACCTGAAGGGCGGCGCGTACGGCACGTACAACCTCGATCCGGCGCAGGACCTTGCCTGCGGCTGGTGGGGCGCCTGCGCCACCAAGAGCCGCGTCTACGACGACTACACGATAGTGCCGTGGGCTGAGAACACGGTAGCGCACCTTGCCGCGATGGACGGCAGCACGTTCGACAGCTTCTACTACGCCGAGAAGCTTGGCGGCAGCTATACGCCTGCTTCGAACGCCGGCGTTGCGAGCTACATCTTCCCGAACGCGGCGAATCCCTACCCGTACTACACGTACTACCTCGACCGCTACATAAGGCTCTTCCGCATGAACCGGCTCGCCGAGCAGGGCGGCGAGGAGTTTGAGCCTCTCCTGAACCTCTACCGCTACGAGGTGCGTTCGCGCCTCGTGGGCCCGAGCGACCTTCTCCCGATGGGCAACGCGTACGCCCGCCGCTGCGAGGAAATGTGGGACGGCGCACCTGCCGATGCCTGGGAATACACGGCCGTGGACGAGAACGCGAACGGCATCTCCGACTGGTGGGAGGCGTACGCGAGGGCGAACTACGGCGGCCTCGAGTGGGATCAGGACGTCGACTGGAACACGCTCATCATCTACTTCGGGAATGAAGTGCCTGCGTATCAGGCGTTCCTCATAGACCTTGCGCGCGGCCTGCAGCCAGACGGCCTCGTTGACAGCGCGTTCGTCTCCACCGCCGACGACAACGGCAACAACCTGCCCGACTGGTGGGAGAACCTCTTCGGCGTCAAGGGCGGCGCCGATGCCGACGGTGACAACGACGGCCTTTCGAACTATGCCGAGTACATGCTGTCGTTTGGTGCGGCACCGTATGGAATCGAGAACGACTTCCCGCTTCTCGACCCAACGAAGCCGCGCACCGGCAAGGACCAGAAGGTTACGGACTACTTCCTCTCCGGTCCCGACTACGACATTGACGACAATTCCCGCCACATATCGGCCAATTCCTATCTTGGCCAGATTGTGTCCGACTGCGACTTCATGGAAGACTGGTGGGAGAAGAAGTACAACAATTCCTATTCGTCCACCGGCAAGTACGACCCCGACTACGACAAGGACGGAGACGGCTGGTCGAACTGGGCGGAGGCGCGTTCCTATATGTGGCGCGGCAGCTTCACGGCCGACCTTGTCGACGGCTATCTCGATTCCGCAACACACGCGAACTTCTACCCGCAGCCGGCTATCGGCATAAAGATTACGTACCACGGGGTGCAGGACGTCTCCGGCAAGGGGATCGTCGCAAGGACGTTCACCGGCAACTCGCCGCGCGTCGACGCCACGTTCAACGTGCTTGGCGCTTCTGACACCGTCACTGAAAACGCCTCGAAGATACTCGGCGGCTACTATGCCGGCAACGTCATGCACGGCAATCTCGGCCCCGGCAGGGTACTGCCGCAGACGGTACACTTCCTAATGGCCAGGATGTCCGGTGACGGCACGTACTACTGGTACGATCCGCGCGAGTATCCGGACCCCTCGGTAATAAATTATTCCAGGCAGGGCTGGGTTAATGACGTCAACTACAACTGGTTCTACGGTTATGGTACGTACGCAGAATACCGTCAGGCCCTTATGTACAACCCGAACTTCGTGCTTGACAATGCGTCCATACAGTTCATGCCGTTTGCCGACACATCGGCTGACGCCGACGGCCATTTCGGCGCCATCATCTACACCGGCACCAACAACAACGTGGCTACGAGCGCGCAGATCGGGAAGATAGACTACCGCACGGGAGAGTTCTCGATCGACCTCGGCACGCTCGCCACAGTCTCGGGGCAGGCGCTCGACAACTACCTCTTCAGCGCCGAATGGCAGTACCGCATCGGCCATGAATATCCACAGACGTTCTGGCTGTGCGAGCCGACATCGGGATATGTCAGGGAAGGGCGCAACACCATTGAGGTGTTCATCGACATCGACGGCGACGGCGCATACACTGCGGGCCTTGACCCATACGGCGCCCTGCAGGACGTCGAGATCGGCTGGCACAAGACGCGCGAGCTCGTCATAGAGGTGAAGGACGAGTCCACCGCGGTGGCGAGAACTGCGATTCTGACCGATGCCGGCGGCGGAGACGATGGCGAAAACCCTGCGGCAACCGTAACGGGCCTTGATGCGCTTACGACGAAGGTTGTCGTGCGCCGCAAGTCGATAAACGGCCAGTCGGCCTTCAACGGGAAGACCGTCCCCGTGCGCGCTCTCGTCTCCAAGACGTTCGTGAACGACGACAGGGCGTATCTCACTGAGGCCGACGCTGTTTCCGCTCTGCAGCCGGACCTCGACTGGAAGTGGCTTATGAAGGACGCCGCGAAGCTCGGCATCGCCGCGAAGGACCTGCGCACTGTCGGCTACGAGATAGCCACCGTCACGAAGCTTGCAGACGGCACGACCACGAACACGCCGATCGCCACCTTCGAGAACGAGTTCCTCGTCTCCCGCACGGTTCCAGTGCCGAGAGATCCCGTCGCGTCGGAGCCTGTGTACAGTGCATACCCGTCGTCCTCGTTCACTTCAAGCGACGAGACGATGAAGGCCTACCGCCTGCAGATCGCGACCGACACGAATGCGACTGATGTCGTGTTCGACACCGGCGTGAAGCCCCTCCCCGGCAGGACGGGCTACACCGACGGGGTGAGCGTGTACGAAGTCTCGCCCGAGTTCTACTGGAACTCGTGCATAACGACGAACGGCTCGTTCTACGTGAACGACAACACGAACTACTACTGGCGCGTGGCGCTCCTCAACTCCAAGTTCAATGACACGGCGCTTGAGAGCGACTGGTGCAAGTGGTCGTCGTTCCAGATGAACGTTGGGAAAGTGAACCGCTATCCGGCCATTCCCACGGGCTACGGCAAGTGCGGCGTCGTGGTGCGCTACTTCGGCTGCGTCCAGACGAACGACCTTGCGAACGCAATCGTCGTGGAGGCGTTCGAGAGCGCCGACTTCACTGGCATGCCGGTTGACCGCAAGCGCTACGAGGACGTCTCGCGCCTCTCCGAGCGGACTGACATATCGACAGTCGACGTCGTCCTTGGCGGCATCGAGCCCGGCACTGTGTACCTGAGGGCGTACATCGACCTCAACAACAACGGCAAGCGCGATGCCTGGGAGCCCTGGGGCTACGCCAACAGGGTGGGCAGCGACCTTGTCGACATCTACACGCCAGACGGCGCGACAGTCACCGACGAGGTGAATGCCTACGACAAGAAGGTCATCTACCTTGAAGACCCCGACACCAACCGCAACGAGATACCCGACTGCACCGAGGAGACGTTCTTCTCGAACGACGGCTCCGTCGAGGTTCTCGCCGAGGATACGGATGGCGACGGCCTTTCCGACGACGACGAGGATTCCTACGGCACCGACGCCTCGATGTGGGACACGGACGGCGACGGCATGCCCGACGGCTGGGAGATATGGGCCGACACCGACGCCCTCTTCGAGGATGCCGAGGAATGCACCGACGGCGACGTGATGGCGTTTGCGACGATGCCGGCGAAGCTCGTCTCGATCAAGTCCGACGAGCCGAACGCCGAGCCCGTCACGTACATCCTGCCGACGGGCGCCGCGGTTCCGACTGTCGGCGACCGCGCCGCGGGGCTTGAGCTTTATTCGAGCTTCACTTACCCGGTCGTGACGGACGGCGTGCAGGTCGACTACATCGGGCGCGGCGGCCTTGTCACCATCGCCGACCCCGAAGGGTATGTGTACCGCGTGGTGGGTGTATATGATGGCACGGTTGCGCTCGTCCACGCGCAGGTCTATGCCGAGTACGGCTTCGACCAGCTTACGGCGGTGCCCGTCACGAACGCCGTCAACACGAAGGCGTTCACGGCCCTCGACAAGTACCTCATAATCCGCTACTTCGAGTCGCTCGGCATCTGCTCCGAGGCGGAAGTGAACAGGCTTGGCCTCTGGAAGGACTACTCGCTCTACCCGTACAACGTCGACTGCGACGAAGACGGCCTGCTCGACGGCTGGGAGCTCTACGTCATGTTCGGCCCCAACCAGATGGACGCCGCGACGTTCGCTGGCGGGAACGCCATAACGCCGTGGAACTTCGACGACCGCGACACCGACGGCGACGGCGACGGCGTGACGCTCGTACATGAATACGACGCCATGGAGCCGAGCAACCCGTGGAACATGTACTCCGTCTACGAGAGCCTTCTCGCGAAGGGGATGCTCCTCCCCGGCACGTCGCAGTTCACCGACGCGGAGGCGCGCAGGTTCGGAATCGGTCCGGGCGAGCTTGACAACGACGACGACAACGACCAGATAACGAACCTCCAGGAGCTGCAGGCGTACTACTACGACAGGGCGGCGCTTGCCGACATCGACCAGAAGAAGGCGTGGAGCGACGGCGAGACGCCCGACTACTTCCGCGCGGCACAGTCGACCTACCTCGGCGGGCTCTTCAACGGCGGCGAGTTCATCGAGCGGAGCGTGCGCACCGCGATGGGCATAGAGACGTACGCCCGCGCAGGCACCCGCGACTACAGGCAGACCGGCTGGGACGCCTGGTCCACGGCGAGGTACTCCATCCTGAACGAGGAGAAGTCGCTTGACATCGACGGCGTCGTGAGCGACGAGCTCATGCTCCTCATCCGCTACTGGAACGTGATACGCCCAGGCGAGTTCGCGGGCACGACGGTCGGAGATGCGTTGGAATTCTTCCACGAAGTCTGGGCCGGCATCAAGCGCCTTATCGACGACGAGGGCAATGTGCTCGTCGAGGTGAAGAACGGCTCCGTTGCGGGCGCCGGGACGATCCATGACGCCGATGCCGCGCAGACGACCACCCAGGTCGTGGCGTTCTTCGGCGGCCAGGCGAAGATGGAGGAGACGATCGCCCTCAACAAGAAGGACCTCACGGCCGAACAGATCGTCACTCCCGAGGCGGCGGTGAACCTCGTCCTCAAGTACGCGGGCAACGAGTCCTACAACCTCGTCCTCGAGGCGTACCAGACGAGCTCCGCGTATCCCGAGTACGGCGAGCAGCTCTCGGCGCAGTGGACGATACCCGTCAAGTTCGACGCGGGCGTGGCGAAGATCAACGAGATCAAGACCCCGAGCCTCGGCTCCCTGAAGCAGGGCCAGGCGAGGTTCGTGGCCTACATCGACGTGGACGGCGACGGCAAGCTCTCCGACGGCGACATATCGGGCTCGACCGCTACTGAGGTGGGCTACCTTGGGTGCGATGTCGCAATCGCGCTCGGCGAGGCGAACCCGGCCCTGCCGGCCCTGCGCCTCTCGGAAGACGGGGAACAGTTCTCCACGCTCGCGATCGTGAGGAGCGCGGTCAACGGCAAGCCGCTCTACAACAGCGCGAAGGGCGTCTTCATCGTGCAGTTCCCGAACAACGCCGCGCGCGAGGCGCTCTACCCCGGCGAGTACGACTCGGGCACCTACATCGGCATCGACCCGACCCTCTCGTCGCTTGAGAACATCGACGAGGTGGAGGAGGTGACGTACGAGGTGCTGCGCCTCAATGCGGACCAGGTGGCCGGCCTCTCGATCACCAACCTCAACAACTACATAATCATCACCTCCAACGGTGAGGACGACGACGGCGTCGGCGCGACGGTATACTCCAACATCGTCAGCCGCACGGACAACGAGACCTTTACGCTCAGGTACTCGCTCGGCCGGGACGTGGCGAAGTCGATTGCCTGCGCAGGCTCCACGGCCGACGACTTCACGTTCACCTTCACGGTGCCTACCGACACGGCGAACACGAAGTTCTGGCTGAACGTCCAGACGAACGGCGCCGAGGGCGCGACGCTCCTTGGCGGCGACAAGGGCTTCATCCTGAAGGACATCCGCGACGGCGTCGTCGTGCTCGACAGGTACTGGTTCGAGGAGAACAGGATCACCATCCCGACCGGCCCCGTGAAGTTCGGCGTAATCTTGGGCAACGACAAGTTCGGCAAGCCCCTTACCCCGAGCTGCGCGATGGCCGAGGCCGTCATCAACGAGGGAGCATCCTTCGAAGGCCGCCTCGCCGTCAAGGTAGAGCACCCGACGGCGACGCTCGACGCAAAGCTGACGGTGGCGGTGTACGAGAAGGCCGATCTTGCGAGCCCCGTGGTCGTGACGAACGGCTGCGCGGCCGGCGAGGCGATCGAGCTCGACGGCCTCAGGCCCGGCGCGAGCTACTACGTCGCGGCGTGGTACGTGAACGACGAGGACGACGGGCGCGGCTCGGCCAACCGCCGCATGCCGTACGACACGTGGGGCTACGTCACCGCGCTCGACGAGACGAACTCGACGCAGGTTGTCGTTTCCGACGGGTTTGACGCCCGGGCGCTGGTTGCTGAGGTTGCGCCTCTTGCCACCAACACGGTCTGGCTGCAGGATACCGACTGGAACGGCAACAACATAATCGACCGCGAGGAGAGCTTCCGCGGAATCGACGGCGACTACGTGCGCTCCGTCGACCCCGTCTACGGCTTCGACATCGCCGGCGTAGAGGAAACGGACGTCTTCAGCGACGCCGTCGAAAGCGACGTGTTCGCGTATGCCGAGGTGCCGTTCTACTGCGTGATGGCGGAGATCGACGGCTTCGAGGCGTGGTTCGCGGTTGCCGACCTCGGCGCCGAGACCGTTTCCGACAAGGTGACGCCCGGCATCCCCGTCGGCACTTCGCTCAAGGACCTCGTCACCCTGAAGGCGACCTACTTCTACGACTTCGGCGTCTCGAACCCCAAGCGCCTCGCGCTCGGCACGAACGTCGTCTGGACCGGCGAGGAGAAGGTGGTGAAGGTCGCGGAGCAGAAGTCCCTCATCCTCGTCCACGACCAGGTGTACGACTACTTCGGGTTCGACCCGAACACGGCCAACGGGCGCATCGACAAGGACCACTGGGTGAACACGCGCGCGTTCACGAGCGCCGACAAGAACTACGTCACGAACTACCTCGCGAACGTCCTTGCCTGGGCGGATTCGTACGACTACGCGCTGCCGCCCGACTATCCCGACGCCGACCCCGTAGAGGCGGGCCGCGGCGACGGCATCCTCGACGGCTGGGAGCTCTACGTGAAGCACAGCCCGTGGGACTTCGACGACCGCACGTTTGACGCGGACGGCGACGGCCTCGACCAGCTTCACGAGTACGACGGCGGAGTGCTGCCCACCGACCCATGGGAGGAGTACACCTACCAGCTCGACGGCATAGACGACTATACCGCCTACCACTACCGCCTCAAGACCGCGGAGACGCAGCTCGCCGACGACGACAACGACGGGCTCTCCAACTGGGCGGAGTACCTCGCCTCGCAGCTTACGGGGCTTGACTTCAAGGTCGACAATCCCTGCTCCGTCGATCCCCTGAGGCTCGACTACTTCTGCCAGTTCGAGCAGGACGGCGTCGTAAAGTACATCGGCGAGTGCATCGACGCCGATGGCTACGGCCTCATCTCCGACCACGACTTCATGGAGGACTGGTGGGAGGACCGCTTCCCCGTAGGCTCGGCCAACCGCTACGCGTACGACGCCCACGAGGATCCAGACGGCGACGGCTGGTCGAACTGGGCGGAGCGGCAGGCGCTGACGCCCCCCAACAGGGCGGCCACGCTTTCGCTCGTGAGGGCGGACGGCGCCGAGGACCACGCCGTGGAGGGCTACCCGATACCGACTGTGCGCATGACTGTCGCGTCCTCGTCCGGCGAGCCGATCGACTCCAGGCTTGTCGTAAAGGCGTGGAGCTCCAGCAAGACGAACGCCACCTGGACGGTGGCCGGCTCGGGAGAGCCGTCTGCCTGGAACACGAGGTTCCTCGGCCTTGCGCCCAACAGGAAGATGAAGTTCAACATCGGGCCTGGCGACATCGCCCAGAAGCACGTGAGGATACAGATCTACGACCCGGAATACTGGATCGAGACAATCGACTACGGCGAGGGCGCGAGCAAGGTTACTTACACCTACCACACGATAGACACGTCCGAATGGAGCGAGATACTCGTGTTCGGCGACGACCCGACGAACGAGTCCAACGGGCTCAACACCGGGGCGATTACCGCCGGCTGGGTGAACTACGTCAACGGCGACATCGAGGTCGACTTCTCCGCCCCCGCATATCGCGACACCGACGCGACGGTCGTGGCGTCGTCCTCGCCGGACCAGGTGGTCATCTACCACTACGACCTCACGCGCTCCTTCTTCCGCGCAAGCTGGATGGGGCGGCTCGTCGAGGACGGCTCGGTGAAGAAGTTCTCCATCTCCAAGGCCGACAGCGGGTATCTCCGCGAGGGCCTCAACACGTTCGAGGTGTTTGCCGACCTTGACGGCGACGGCCAGTACACCGTCGGCGAGCCCGTCGGCATCGCCCGCAACGTGAACGTCGGCTGGGACATGGTGCCGGAGGTCGCGATAGACCTTCGCGTGGAGGCGCCGTCCGGGGCGAGGTTCTTCGTTCCCGCGCAGTCGAACGCCACGACCCGCGTCTGCGTCGCGCGCACGAAGATCAACGGCGTCGAGGTGCAGCCCCGCACCATCTACGCGAGGACTCTCTCCATCGGCGACGGGCGCTCGTTCTCCGAGGTCGACCTCGTGAAGAACGGCGAATGGGACTTCGACTGGAAGCACCTCGTCTCCGACGCCAAGTCGTTCGCGCACATCGGCCGCGACGCCATACTGTCGGCGGACTATTCCGTGTATGCCGACAACGTGTCGAACGTCCTCTACGAATTCACCCGCACGTTCTCCGCCGCGCCGATGGCGCCGGTGCCGCTCAGGCCGACCGTCAGGGACGGCTACGTCGTCGCCTCCGCGCAGCCGGAGCTTGTCTGGAGCGCCCACGAGGGCTACACGGCGTTCATGCTCCAGATTGCGAAGGACGAAGGATTCGGGGACGACGACATAGTCTACGCGACCACGAACTCCATGCCCGCGGTGCTGGCGGATGGCTGCCACTTCAAGCCCGAGGCGTACGTCAACGAGAAACTGGCGCTTGACGGCGGCGAGTACTACTGGCGCGTTGCGGAGCTGAACTCCAAGTACACGGAGCCTACGTGGAGCGAAACCGCGTCGTTCAAGATGGCGGTCAACACGTCCAACGCCGACACCGGCTACGGCAGCCTCGGCGTCGAGGTGAGGTACTACGGCCCGGCGGATACCGCGCTTTCCAACGTGGTCGTCGGAGTGTACGAGTCTGCAGACTTCGCCTGCAAGCCCGTTGCGCTGCTGCGCCTCTCGGGCGACGACATCGTGTCGACGCTCGTGAACGCCGGGAACTTCGGCGACGTTGACGAGGCCGCGGCCGGGTACCTCAAGTTCGACGGCATCGCACCGGGAAGCTACTACGTGATGGCGTTCGTCGACGCGAACTGCAACAACAGGCGCGACCCGTGGGAGAGCTGGGGCTACGTGAACAAGATCGGCACGTCCGCCGCCGACATCTACACGCCCAGGGCCATCGAGGTGGTTTCCACCAAGGCAACCGCGCCCAAGGCGATTCTCGTGATGGAGGATACGGACGTCAACCAGAACTGGATGCCCGACTGCCTTGAGGACACGACCGGCTGGGGCAACTATCCCGACCTGTCCGCCAGTGACCTCGACCGCGACGGCCTTTCCGACGCCAGCGAGGACGACGACTACGGCACCGACGCCTCCGTGTGGGACACGGACGGCGACGGCATGCCCGACGGCTGGGAGGTCTGGGCCGACACCGACGCCCTCTTCGAGGATTCCTACATCTGCCCGGACGGCGACGTCATGGCGTTCGTGGAGCAGGAGCGCACCATTGTGACGGTGCTGAACACGGCCGAGGGCTCCGATCCCGCAGTCTACATCCTCGGGGACATCGAGGACGGCCGGAAGATGCCCGTCGTAGGCGATTCGATTGACGGCTACACGCTCTACGGAATGTACGACTACCCGGTCGTCACGGAGGACGGGCTCCTCGAGAACCGCCGCGGGCGCGGCAGGGAAGTCGTGCTTGCGGCAGCCGACGGGACGACGAACCGCGTCATAAAGGTTTCGTCCGCCAAGGTCGTGCTCGTCCACGCGCAGGTGTACGAGGTGTTCGGCTTCAACCCGAACACGGCCAACGGCACCGTGGAGGAGGGCGACAGGGTGAACACGAAGCCGTTCACGGCGCTCGACAAGTACCTCGTCGCGAGGTACCTCGAGGCGATCGGCATCGAGCCCCCCGCCGAGGAGAAGGACGCCTACAAGGTCAAGTGGGATGACTGCGACGGCCTCGAGGACTGGGTCAACGTCAACTGCAGGTGGGCCGACTACACGCTCAAGGCGAGGGAGACCGACTCCGACCTCGACGGCCTCCCCGACGGCTGGGAGCTCTACGTCATGTTCGGCAATCCCAAGGCGGCGGGACAGCCGCACCTCGCCGACGCGGATCTCGTCGCGAACGCGGCGATCAGCCCGTGGAACTACGGCGACGCGCGCGACACGTCTCCGTCCGTTGGCTCGGAGGTGGATACGGCGTTCCGCGTGATCGACGAGTACGACGGCGGCCACGTGCCGACCGACCCGTGGGCGGTCGACACCGACGGCGACGGCGTCTCCGACAGGTACGCCTTCCGCTACCACCTCAAGGGCGACGACTCGTGGAAGGACAACGACGGCGACGGCCTCTCGAACTATGCCGAGTACCTCATCAGCGAGGTGTTCAAGTTCGCGAAGCTCGACCCCGACAAGGCCAAGACCGACGATTCCGTCGTCGACTACTTCCGCCGCGTGGGCGAGATGTACCTCGGCGAGATCTTCACCGACCACGACAAGGTCGGCGACCAGTGGGAGCAGGAGTTCGCGAAGGCCGACTTCGACGGCAACCTCTTCGCGAGCCCCGGCACCTACGATCCCTCGATCGACCCGGACAACGACGGCTGGTCCAACTACGCCGAGTTCCGCGCCGGGACAGACCCCGACGTAGACGCAGTCTCCGGCATTGACGGCTTCACGCTCACCGAGCACCCGGTGCCCGTCGTGGAGGTGAACCTCGTCTACAACGGCGCCGAAAGCCTCGTGGGCTCTGTCCAGTTCAAGGCGTGGAACGAGGGCGTCTCCGGCGACCTCACGCGCCAGCCCGACGCCGTCTGGACTGTCGGCAAGACCATCGAGACGACCACGACGACGGCCCACTCCGGCACGACCACCGCCATGGAGGTCGACGCCTCCGTCAAGTACATCGGCACCAACCCGAGGGTGGAGAAGACCTTCTACCTCGGGCCTGGCGTCGTGCAGGCCGGCACGTTCCGCCTCTTCTTCAAGGATACAGGCTTCGTCTGGGTTGACACGAAGAGGCTCGAGATAACGTCGATCGGCCTCGTCGAAGACGCCAACTGGTACTACTTCGTCGTGGACAAGAACGGCAAGCTCGTCACCCTCGGCGGAGAGTTCGCCGGCGAGACCGAAGTTGGCACGATCGACTACAAGACGGGCCGCGTCACCATCGACTTCTCGAACCCGGCGCTCAACGAAATCTGGTTCGGCGACCCCGATACGGCCGAGCAGGGCAACAACACGTCCGGCGGCAACGGGCGCAACGGCAACAACAACGAGGACGAATACCAGTCCATACGGCTTGACCAGTCGTACGTGAAGATAGTCTGGCAGTCGAAGTCCGTCAGCGCGAACGCCACCGGCAAGTACTACCTTGCCGACTGCGACGTGGGCTACCGCGGCCTTATCGAGGGCTCCGCGACGATTACGGCCGAGTTCATGGCCGACGAGGCGAACTCCGGCGGCACGTCGGGCGGCGCCACTGGCGACGTGGGCGCGGCGAAGAAGGTGTTCGGCATGGTGCGCCACGTCGAGGTCGGCTGGGCCGGGGCCAAGGTCGAGATAGAGCTCAACGAGTTCAGCCCCGTGACGCCTCGTCTCGACCTGCAGGGCGGCACGTCCGACAGGCCGTTCTCGTTCGACGAGGCCCGCTATACGTCCGACAGGCGCGTCAACTGGGAGACGAACGTCGTCACCGAGGCGACGCTGCCAGAGGGCCGCACCCGCGTGAGGGTGGTGCGCTTCGCCGCGAACGGCTATCCTGCGTGGTTTGCGGGCGTGCCTGCGAGGGTCATATTCGACGACTACTTCAACTCGAGCGCGCGCACCGTTCTCCACGAGGGCGACTTCCTCGACGACAATTCGCTCGACATCGACTGGGCGAACCTCGACACGGAGGTCTTGAGGGCCTCCGGAGTGCAGGGCCTGCTCGGCAGCATCAGCGAGGGCGGCGTGAGAAGGGCGGCGCTCACCAACATGTGCTATCTCGTCGTCATCGGCGAGGGCAAGGTGTCGTTCAACGGTGCATCCGACGCCGGCGAGCTCAACGCGTTCAGGTATGTCGTCGAGCGCAGGTTCGACCTCAACCGCGCGAAGCCGGCCTTGGACGTCCAGCCGACCGTAGTCTACAGCGCAAGGCCGACGTTCACCTGGTCGATGCCGGACGAGAACCCGTGGACGGCCAAGTACGGCTCGAGCTACACGGCCTTCAAGCTGCAGATACTCGACAGCGCCGACAATGTCGTCTGGGACGGCGGAATGCGCCGCGCTCCGGCGACGGACGAGGCGGGCAGGTTCACCTGGACGGCCCCCGTCTGCGCCGGTGGCTTTACGCAAAGCGCCAAGGTGCTCGAGCCCGGCGTCGCGTACAAGTGGCGCGTCTCCATGTACAACGCCAAGTACACGAACGACGACTGGTCTGCGAAGGGGACGTTCACGATGATGGCCAACGCGCAGCAGGAGATGAACGACCGCGGCTACTCGTCGATCGAGGTTGCGGTGAAGTACGCAGGGCCTTCCACCGTGCTTTCCAAGTACAAGGAGCACCTCTCGACCAACGGGGTGCTGCGCGTCCAGGCGTTTGCCTCGCCTGACTTCACGGGCGACCCCATGGCGGAGGCGATTGCGACGAACGAGGTGGAGGACATCTCCATCAACACGCCGAACGTCCGACTTGTGGGGCTTCCCGCGAACGGCACCTACTACGTGCGCGCCTACATCGACATGAACGGCAACGGCGAGCTCGACGAGTGGGAGCCGTGGGGGTACGAGAGGAACTCCGTGGTGCTGTCCGCCTCGCAGGTGACCTCGCCGGTGGTAGGAGTCTGGATCGAGGACGCCGACACGGACGGCGACTGGCTGCCCGATGCCTGGGAATACGCGCAGGCCGGGTGGATCGGCGAATGGTCGAACATCAGCGCGAGAAGGGGCTTTACCTCGCTCGGCTCCGATCAGGTCGTCCTTACGGAGAGCTTCCCCGACATCTCGGCGAAGATCGCCTCCGGCGAGTTCGATGCCGCGATCTCCAGGGGCCTCCCTGGCGCGTCGATCACCGTCCTGATGGACGGCAACTTCGCCGCTGCGCTCACGGGCCTCGACGTCTCGAACAAGTCGTCCATCGAGGCCATCCGCGACGCGATCGAGAAGAAGGTCGTGCCGAACACGCTCAGGATAACCTCCATTACGCTCGACACTACGGGCGCCAAGGTGATTCTCGGCGTGGACGCGGACGTCGCCGAGTCGATAGCGGGCAGGCTCTTCGGCCAGATATACAACCTCACGCCGGGGACCGAGACGGCCGATGTCGTCGTCAAGGTCTACAAGAAGACGAGCCTTGCCCAGGCCGACTGGGAGCTGGTCCAGACGAAGCCCGTCTCGATAGGCGCGGGCGAGGTCAACGTCGAGGTCGATCTCGACGAAGCGGTCGACTACACGTCCGGCTACTTCAAGGTCGAGGTCGAGCAGTAACTGAAACGAGGGAAGGAAAGCGGAAAGTCGAGATGAAGAAGAAGGCAGGAAAGGTGCTGGTGGTGAACTCCGGTTCGAGTTCGCTCAAATACCAGCTTTTCGACATGAAGACCGAGACCAGGCTCGCAAAGGGCCTGGTGGAGCGGATCGGCTCGGGCGGACCCGCAAACCACACGGAGGCCCTTGAGGGCGTCGTGAAGGCCCTTGGCTCGCCGAAGGACATCGACGCCATAGGCCACAGGGTCCTGCACGGCGCCGAGGAGTTCAAGGACTCCGTCAAGGTCGATTCGAAGGTCCTCGCGAAGCTCGACAGGCTCGTGAAGTTCGGCCCCCTGCACATGCCCGCCAACATCGGCGGCATACGCGCCTGCCAGAAGATCTTCAAGGGCGTCCCGAACGTCGCCGTCTTCGACACGGCCTTCCACATCGCGACAATGCCCGACTGCGCCGGAATGTACGCGATCGACCCTAGGTTCTACCGCAAGTACGGCATACGCAAGTACGGCTTCCACGGCACGAGCCACAAGTTCATAACCTTCACGGCGGCGAAGTTCCTCAGGAAGCCGGTCTCCAAGGTGAACCTCGTCACCTGCCACCTCGGGAACGGCAGCTCGCTCGCGGCGGTGAAGGGCGGCTGCGTCGTCGACACGACGATGGGCCTGACGCCGCTTGCGGGGCTTGTGATGGGGACGCGCTGCGGCGACATCGACGCGGCAGCGGTCCTGTCCATCATGGCGGCGGAGAAGCTCTCGCCGGCCGAGACCGACACCTTGCTCAACAAGAAGTCGGGCCTTCTCGCGCTCACCGGGTCGAGCGACTGCCGCGACATCTGCGCGATGGCCGCGAAGGGCGACAAGATGGCCGAGCTCGCGCTTGAGATGCTCGCCTACCGCACGGCGCTCTACATCGGCGCGTACAACACCATCGTCGGCGGCGCCGACGCGATCGTCATGACTGGCGGCATCGGGGAGAACTCCGACGAGGTGAGAAGGCGCATAATCGCACGTCTTGCCGCGCTCGGCATCAAGCTCGACGCGAAGGCGAACGCGAAGACGCACGGAACGACGGCGGTCATCTCGGCGAAGGGCTCGAAGGTCCCCGTCGTCGTCATGCCTACGAACGAGGAATTGATGATAGCAAGGGATACTGTTAGGGTGCTTGACAAATGAACGCAATAAAGAACATTATAGAAAAAGCGTCGAAGCTGGGGCGCAAGGTAGTTCTCCCCGAGGGCATGGACCCCCGGGTCATAACGGCAGCGTGCGCCTGCATCGACAGGAACATCTGCAAGGTCGTCGTCTTGGGAACTCCCGAGGAGATTGCAGCCGCAGAGGCGACGGCCAAGCTGAGCCTCTCTGAACGCGGCATCGAGGTAATAGACTACACCAAGGGCGACGCCGAGCTCGAAAAGGCCTACCTCGAGTCGTGGAACGCGAAGGAGGCGAAGAAGCCCGCGGAGAAGCAGAAGATCATCGACCTCGCCGGCGCCCAGAAGACGCTGAGGACGAAGCGCATCTACTTTGGCGGCATGATGGTGAAGCTCGGGCGCGTCGACGGGCTCGTAGCGGGCTCGATCGCCTCCACCGGCGACATGCTCAGGGCCGCGTTCCATACGCTCGGCACGCAGAAGGGCGTGAAGACGGCTTCCTCCTGCTTCATTCTCGACTTGAAGGAGCCCACGGCCTCCGGCGATGGCGTCCTCGCGTTCGGCGACTGCGCGGTCATGCCCAACCCGACGGCCGAGCAGCTTGTCGACATCGGCCTTGCGACGGCGCAGACGTACCGCGAGCTTACCGGCAACGAGCCGAAGGTCGCCTTCCTGTCGTTCTCCACGAAGGGGTCGGCCGGCGGAGAGCTCGTCGAGAAGGTGCAGAAGGCGGTCGAGCTTGCGCGCCCGCGTTTCAAGGAGGCGGGCATAAGGATGGACGGCGAGCTGCAGTTTGACGCGGCGATAGTGCCTTCCGTCGGGAGCCAGAAGAACAAGGGCGGCGAGATACAGGGCGATGCGAACGTCTTCGTGTTCCCCGATCTCAACGCCGGCAACATCGGCTACAAGATCGCCCAGCGCATCGGCGGGGCGGACGCGATAGGCCCGAACCTGCAGGGGCTTGCGAAGGCGATGAACGACCTTTCGCGCGGCTGTAGCGCAGAGGACATCGTGGGGACAATCTGCGTTACGCTGCTTCAATCGACTACAAAGTGACCGACAGCGAGATGATCGAGCGGGCGAAGCAGGTCTTCGCCGTGGAGATCGAGGGTCTTGAGAGGACCCGCGATTCGCTCGGTCCGTCCTTTGCCAAGGCGGCTAGGCTCATGCTTGAAACCGTGGCTGACGGCGGTATCGTCGTCGTCTCCGGCGTCGGAAAGAGCCTCCATGTCGCCGAGAAGATGAGCGCCATCCTCTCGTCGACCGGCACGCGCTCCATCGTCCTCAATCCCGTGCAGGCGATGCACGGCGACCTCGGCATGGTCTCGGCGAAGGACGTTCTCGTCGCACTTAGCTTCTCCGGAGAGTCGGTCGAAGTCAACAACCTCATCCCGGCCGTGCGCCGCCACGGGCTCAAGGTGATCGCGGTGACGGGCAATCCCGGCTCGACGCTCGCCCAGATGAGCGACATCCACATCGAGATCCCCTGCGGCAAGGAGGCGTGCCCCTTCGGGATGGCGCCCACGAATTCGACGACGGCAACGATGGCGATGGGCGACGCGCTCGCGATGGCGCTCGTCGACGCGCAGAAGTTCAAGGTCGAGGACTACGCGATGAACCACCCGGCGGGGGCGATAGGACGCGCCCTCGTCATGAAGGTCTCCGACATAATGCGCACGGGCGAGCACCTCGCCAAGGTGACCCCGGGCGACACGGTGATGGACGCGCTCATGGCGATGACGAAGGCGCAGGGCGGCAGCGCCGTCGTCGTGGACGCGGAGGGGAAGCTCGCTGGCATTTTCACAGACGGCGACTTCAGGCGCCTTGTGAGCGAACGGGGAACGGGGAACGGGGAACGGGGAATGGCTCTTTCGGAGCCCATCTCCATGCATATGACGAAGAGCCCCCTCTTCGTCTATTCCGACGCATACGCGGCGGAGCTCCTGAAGATTTTCGAAAAACGCCATATCGACGACTTGCCCGTGTGCGACAGGGCCGGCAGGGTAGCCGGGCTTGTGGACATCCAGGATTTGCCGAAGATGAAGGTAATGTGAAAGGAGAAACAAGATGAAGAAGTGCGTGATTTCATGCGTTGCCGCGGTTGCGGCGCTTGCGGCGGCCGCGGCCCCCGCGAGGTCGGCGGTGAAGGCCGGCGGGCGCGTAGGCCCCGGGTCGGCGGCGAAGGCCGCGCAGAGCATAGCGGGCAAGGGCGTCGTGCGCATCGAGCAGTTCCCGCGCACGGGCAAGCAGT
>JAEEGL011260926.1_pt1 | contig 18190 bp, 18 predicted proteins | sample 9134231 | NCBI WGS metagenome assembly JAEEGL01 (sample SAMN16246548, study PRJNA631951) | gut metagenome | biome: gut microbiome; feature: rumen; material: fiber-attached | host: Bos | place: Iran: Karaj | collected 2018-10 | reverse complement strand
GGCAGTACCGTGCTCACGCCCCGGCATCATGTTTCTTTGACTTGTGTAATACATGATCACAGCCATAAGGTAAGCAAGCACAGTGATAAAAATAGCTTTTACCGTATACGGACCTCAATAATTTGCAAAAGGTCTCTCAGAGACTTTAACAAAATTAGTGTAAAACACTATAATGTCTGCGCCTTCTTCTGCTGCACCTCCAAAAAGATATCCAAGATAGATAGCGCCGATAAAACCAATACCGATAAGCAGAAGATTTGGCTTTTTCTTCGTTGTGCCTTGCACTATCTCCTCCTTTCTGCTGCCTGCTTGCTAACCTTTGACGGCGCATTCATATTCTTAACTTTCTCACTTACAGCCTTTTCAGTTTTTTTTGACGCTGCCGTCACCCTGGGGTCGTCATTCTTACTCGCAGCCTTATCTATTCTTTTAACAAGCTCCCTTTTATCCTTTTCAGAAATAGGCTGCATTTCGACTTCCTTTTCACTTTTTGTCTCTGGTACCGGCTTTTCCGCATCTATTCCTGCTTCCTTAAGCCCCTTATCAAGTACTTCCTCAAGCTTTTGTCCATTCTCCGTCTGCAGGTAGTCTGCAAAAGATGAGATCTTGCCGTTATTCAGTTTCTGTATAAGGGCATTAATCCTTGGAACCGCCTCAGAATGAAATATTATCTCTGAAAGGCCGTCGGTTTTGTTTACATCAGGAAGTACCGAATACACTATTCCATACTTCTTAGCAAGCTTCTTTACCTGCTTCATGTCCTTAGTCTTAAACTGGAACACCTGAAGATCACCGCCCTTAAGAAGCAGTTTTCTCATGCTCGTCTTTCCTACGGACTTTTCATAAGCCACCAGCTTTGCAATTACTTGTGCCATCTTTTTTAGAGCACCAAGTCCGCCTTTACCAGTTTTAAGCGCTATGTTTACACCGTCTATGGCAAGTCTTATTATCTGTATAGCCTGGGTTATTTCATCAGCCACGCTTACTTCCTCCTTTCAAAAAGGTCGCTGCTTATCTACCCGGCAACGACCTTACATGTCTCTTATCTTTATTTTTGTTTTCTTCCTCGCGGCGAAGCTCTCGCTCTCTTTCAAGCTCTTTGGTTACGCTTTCCGCAAGTTTTATATCTTTATTCTTTTCCCTCTTAAGCTTTGATACTCTTGATATCTCCGCCTTGTAATGAGCATCCAGTTCCTTAACAAGATCAAAGCTATAACCCTGATCCGTAAGAGCGGCATTTAGTCTGCTCCAAGCAAGGTGATCTTCAAGAAATATCTCATTTCCTCTCTTATAGGCTGTCTCTCCGGCCTCATATTGCTGCATCTCATTTGCTATATCTATCAGTTCTTCGCATTTTTTCTTAGCTCTGTAGAGTCTGCTTTTTTCAACAGCAATTGTTTCAGCCTCTGTGATCAATAACTCCTTTGCTTCGCTAAGCTCAGTTTCAGATGTAATGTCATGATCACACAGGAAAAGGTACTGTTCTTGCAGCTTTTTCATAAGCCTTATATCATTCTTATATTTGTACGCATTTGAATATGGTCTGCGTTCTATCATGCCAAGTTCATATAGCTTTCTATAATAATCCTTTTGAAGACCGGTGAGTTTTGCTTTTTTTACCCTGGGAATCTTCATAAGAACAAGTCTTTCGGCAGTATCAAAGTCTTCAAGCTTTACTGTACGGATATTCTCAATTTTGATTCTTTCCCGGATACGCTCTTCCGTATAGTCTTCCCCAAGCATCTTAACCCTTCGGAATTTGTTCATACCTCTTGGCTTCACTGCAAAATACTTTCCAGTCTTTATCTCATAGCCCTTTTCTCTCATAAGGGTTTCAAACTCCTCGAAGCTCTCAGACTTGATTATGCTATTATCAATATCCCTCTTTATCATGCCTGACCATACAAACGGACCGTTTTTATGCTCATCCCACATGGATTCTGGCACATCTTCCGAGGCTCTTCCCGAAAGATCAATCTTTGAAATCCCATATTCGCCACAAAGCTCGTTTGTTATGGGCAATATATTCTTTTCCCAGTCGCCCTTTTTGTAGTGATACTTAAGACCTGTTACAAAGCTAACGCTGTTAAACACAATATGGGCATGCACATGCTCAGTATTGTCGTGCACAGCTACCACTGCTTCGTAGTAGTCTCCCAAATACTTCTTAGCAAACTTTACAGCAAATTCCAAAGCCTTATCCGGATCCATCACCTCATCTTCAAAGGAAATGATTATGTGATAGCCCTGCCTTCCGCTATTCTTTCCAAAAAACTCTTTGGTATCCCTCATCTGGTCAAAAGCAATCTCAGGATTACAGTTTATCCCGGCAACAAGCCTGCCTCCCTGCGTTTTTTCAGGTACAGTAATGTACTTTATAGCTGCCTTAAGATGCTTTCCATGAAATGATGAGCCGCAGTCTTTCATATGCAGGATCTTATTTATCGTCAAGCCTTGCTATCACCTCCTGCATTTTTCTTAAGAGAAGGTTCATGTAGGCAAACAGCTCATTCTTTTCAGACGGGATATAGAACTCAGCGTTGTTGTTCTTAACAATTTGATTTATGTTTACTCCGATGTGATTAACCTCATTTATCAGATTTTTTATAAGAATCCTCATCTCAGGGTAATCCGTTGGTTTCTGACTGATAAGGAATCTAAGGTACGCTCCTTCCGAAAGACCCGCGTTTTTAGCTTTTTCTTTCAGCATTGCATCTTCTTCCTTTGAAAGTAAAAACAGCTTTTGAATTTCCTTTTTCCCTTTTGCCGTATGCCTCACCCTCCTTCTTTTAGGGCCCGAAGGGCACATGTCTACGGCTTGCCGTAGTACATGGCAGGATACGCAAAACCTATATAGGTTTCGCATTACCCTGTTAGGGGACACCCCTAATACCCTTCTTTGTCATCCCGCATTTAGACGTTTACACTAAATGCTTTTAGCCCTTGGCTCTTTTTCCTTAACCTCCTCCGGACTCTTAAAATCGAGTCTAATATCCGGTGTATGGGTTGCCATGGTGATTGTTCTGGCATTTCTGTCATAGTGATACACCTGGTTTGAAAGCCTGTCGCAAAGATCGACCTGGGTCATGTTTACCTCTTTAACCATCTTTGCAAGTTCCTCCGGAGTTCCCATCTTAGTACTTATGGCGATGACCTCATGCACAGAAGATGGGAGAATGTAAAGGTCAGATTCCATCTTTTCAGCAAGTTCATGGAACTTCTCCTCATACATCATGGTTGTTGCGCCATGTACTCTGCTAGAGTTGGTGAAGACATACATAAAATTGTCAGCCGGAAGCTCCTGAAAGAGCATTTCTCTCATTTCATCAGACATACTCATATCCTTGATGAAATCGACGATTGGGTTTACCGTAGGTGTAAAGATTCTCTTGGTATTCTCCATGGCTGCTGCAAAAAGATCTTCTTCGCTGCATCCAAGACGACCTGCCATGTTATTATCTATGGCAACACTCTGTATTCCGTCGCCATCAAGGCCCACTACCCAACGATAAACGACAGAAAGATCGTTAAAATCACGATGTGGTCTTTCTGCAAGGTACTCCTTGTTCTGTTCTGTGTTGATAAGTTGAAAGACGATATTATCTTTTGCCTTGGCATATTCAAGCTTTTTTTCCATTCCCTTACCTTCTGCAAATGTGCTGGCAAAGGTGCTTGCTGCCCTTGAAAGCACCTCATTTAGATCTCCTATCTGATTATAGTTTCTGTAAAGATCCTGGATGTACATGGTTGGGCATACGGTTAAATCCGCGTCCTTTGTGCCTTTTAACGTGATTCCGTCAAGTTTTTCGTTGACTTTGTCCACCTCTCGAAGTACCAGTTCGTACTTCTGAAGTTCTTCCGGTAAATAGCTTTTAAACTCATTTACCACAATTACCTTAAATACTTCATATTCCATCATATTCTTTTCCTCCTTTATAAAAAGAGGAGTTACCTGCTTTTGCGGCAGATAACTCCGGTTAATAGTTACCTTATTTACTTTTCTTAGTTGCTTTTTTGTTTACCTTAAAGCCTGTGGTCTTTCTTGTAAGAGTCTTTCCGTTTGGTGCTTTCACCTTAAAATAGACCCTCTTATACTTTGAAGCCGGCTTTATGGTAAGAGTAGTACCCTTAAGCTTTTTCCACTTAACCTTGGTGTTTACCTTGCCCTTTTCCACTATCTTGTAGTAGACGGTGCACTTCTTTGGAGCTTTTACTGTAATCTTAAGATTACCCTTCTTTTTAAGCTTGTAAGTGTTCTTCTTGCTGGTTTTTATAAGTTTGAGACCTTTAAGATTAGAAGAAATCTTAATGGTTGGCTTAACTATTGAAATAGCCGCACCAGATGTGGCCTCAGTTGTAGCTTCAGCATTCTTTCCTTTTTCTTCAGAAATGGTGGCTGAACCACTTGTTGAGCCACCGGATGAACTGTTTTTCGAAGCACTGTCAGCTTTCTCTTTTGTAGCATTATTCGAAGTTCCGCCTCCTGAAGTACTTTCACTTGAGGAATTTCCATCGCCTGAGTATCCACCACTTGAATTTCCGCTATCTGATCCGGGATAATAGCTGCCTCCACCAGACATACCGCCTCCGGATGTGTTTCCACTCGATGAGTTTCCTGAGTTTGATCCACCTGAAGTATTTTCACCCCTAGATGGTGTATCAGAACCTGAAGAATTTCCCGTTTCAGAATTATCTGATGGTTTGTTGCCATTATCTTCAGAGCTTTCTTCACCTCCTGTCGACTCTTCTTCTGGTTCCTCTGTAGGAATATCAACCGTTTTAAGTTTGAGTTCAAAAGTTTCTTCAGTTACCGCACCATTAGATTCCTTTACAAGCACCGTGTATCTACCTTCTTCGTTTGCGGTAAAACATGAGATAGTAAGTATGTTTTCTTCAATCTGTATTGGTTTAACCTCAATGGCAGATTCTGAAACAGGCTCTGGATCGATATTTATTCCATCAGGAGTTGTAATTGCAGCTTCAGACACATTATCCACTGAAACTGCTGGCTCTGATACGGAATCCGCCTCAAAAGTAATGCTGCGAGTGATTGCACTTTCAGTAGCAACCTCTACAAACTGAACCTGATTATCGGCAGGATCCCCTACCGGGTTCGGAACCATTTCAGTTTGTGGCTCTACGACGGAATCTTCACAAACGATTAGTTCACCATCCTTATACCACTCATACTCAAGGCCGTTTCCAGGCATACTGGCAAGAGCATTGATAAAGATATTCACCTGGGAGCCCTCAAACACCTCCGTTTCACCCACAACCAAAGCTGTAGGTCCTACAAGTTCCTTTGCTCCGACAACACCATTTTCAATGATGTATCTGTACTTCATATTGCCTTCAATGATATAGATTTCAGTTGTCCCTTCCGATACTCTTATAGAGAAAGCTCCATCTGCATCTGTTGTTACCAACTGCTCGTTTCCATCAATGATTACGGTAATTGTTGTATACGGCTCCAGGCCTCTTACAGTCTTATAAATAACCTTGTTTCCTGTAGTATCTGTAAGACTGCCCTTATAATCATCAGGCACTCTTATATCCACATCCTGATTCACGGAAGGATCAAGTGCGATGCTGCAATCTCCTGTTACTGTGATAGTTCCATGGTTTTCACCAGTCTGTACGATTACATAATCACCTGTAAAAAACACATCCCCATTTCCAATGTTGAAGCTTTCATCACCGATTCTTATATTGCTACCGGATACATCAAGATAGCATAAGAAATCATTGATATCAAAGCTATTGTTACTTGCTGAAATCTTAGTACCTGTCTTGCTCTTAAAAGAAGCACCGCCTGTTTTGATTTCGATTTCATGCTCTGTACACACGGCTGTAAAGGTGAAATCTCCCTCTGCATTAGTTGTGACGCTATAGCTCTTTCCATCAAGGATCAGCTCAAGAGTCTTGTTTACAAAAGGAGTATGAACCTTAACCACCTGAATAGGTGCTCCGGCTGCATCTGCGATGATTCCGTTAAAATCATCAGGAAGATATATCTGCACATTTGGAGCTACGCCGTCAAGAGTTACATACGCATCCTTCTTGTTTATGGTTACGCTGTGTGCCTCGCCGCTTTGTATCAAAATGACATCTGCATTTGACAGATATGTATTGCTGCCTACTTTAATGCTGTCGTCATTTATCTCAATATTTCCTTTTGATACATCCACATAAAGAGGAAGATCGTCAAGGTATATCTCCTGACATGCATCGGCAACGATAGTACCTCTATATTTAAGTTCCCCTTTAGTAATCTCCACCTCGTATGTCCCCTCCTGAAGCATTTTGGAGAATCCATGCTCACCGGTTTTGACAACGATAGTCTCACTATCTTTTCCAATCTTAAGTATATAGTTTCCGCTTTCAGATACTACAAAATCTATAAGATACAGATTCTTGCCATCAGCATCTTTAAGATTTACGGTAAGCTCGCCAACCTCGATTTCGGTCTTTTCTCCAAGACTAATATTTCCGCTTCCATCAGAACTTCCCATCTTTTCGATATTGTAATCGCCTGATTCAAGGGAAATATCACCAGAAGAGCCCTTCTCATTTCCAACGCTCTTAGCGTTAAGGCTGCCCGTGCCAAGTACGGTAAGAATTGCCCCACTCTCAACATTTACTGCACGAATTACATTTGCTCCGTTAAGGGTAAGAGTTACTTTGGCTCCGCTTTTTACTGTAAATGTGTCCATAGTGACATCTGTCATTGAAATGCTGTGGATTCCTTCTTTAACGGTAATATCCGAGGTATTTGAAGTTCCCCTTACGATATACTCACCTGCATACTCGTATGTTTCACCGATATACTCATAGTGATCCGCATAAACAACTGCGCTGTCATATGTAACATCTACGATTCCATATGAATCAAGAGTAAATACGTTAAGAGATGCGCTTCGCTTTACCATATAAGTTCCACTAAATACGCCCTCTCCTGTAAGTTTTACGCTTTCCTTTCCTACCGCAAGATATGTTGACCACTGGCCTGTCTCGTTTAAGAGAATATTACTTGCTGAAAGGTTATTCGCTGTAGCACTTACCTTTTTATCTGCCATATCTTCTGTAGTATTAAAAGTACACTTTGCAAGAGAAGCTTCCTCCGAGTTTCTGATATCAGTTCCTACAGAAAGCTTAGAGACTATAAACGAGGTAAGGTCTGTGGTAATTACACCTCCATAGACAGTGCCGCCTCCTTTTACAGTACCGCCCATAATGTATGAATCAGAATAAGCTCCTTTGTACTCATTTGCAGCATTCACGGTTCCTCGCTGACCAACATTGCCTGTTGTATTGAGCACTGTATTCTTTAGATTAAGATAACCACCTTTACCATCGTAACAATAGTTGGTTCCATAGTTATAGGTGTAAGCGTATGAACCATTGTATGCATCCGCGCCGTTTACTGCTGTTTTACAGGTAATCTCTGCATTTACAGCTATAAGAGAACCGCCGGCACCACCAGCAGATCCGCCAGTGGTTGAACCCCCACTGCTTGCTGAATAGCTTGTAGTACCTCCTGCACTACCGCTTCCGATATCAGAAGCTGTAAGCTTTGAGTCCTTTACTGTTACTGTTGCTCCGTTTAGGCCTGCCTGTACGTTGAATGATGATCTTGCCTGCGCAGTAGCCACATTTCCGCTGACATTCACGTTACTGCCATTTGTGATAGTAACATTACTTGAAGCCTGGGATGCACCACCAGTAAAGCATGAAGCCGAACCATTATATGACCAGGTTGTTCCATCTGCACCGCGTCCGCCGATTGCTACGCTTCCTTTTACAGTTACATCTGAAGAATCAATCTCAACTGTGGCTGACTTTCCACCATCCGAATAGCTGCCACCCATATATCCGATATTAGATCCTGATCCGGCACCTCCACAGGCCATGCTTCCGCCTACTGAAACATAACTACCTGTAATCTTTACCTTACCTGCATTTCCTCCGGCACCAGATTTAACCGAGTAGTAACCGGTTGTAGCAGCTCCGTTACCTCCGCATGCCATACTACCAGATACTGAAACTGTGGCATTTGTAATAGTGATCTGAGCTGAAGCACTACCACCTGCTGCGCCATATGCTGCAGGGTATGTACCCTCTGTCCAGGCTGTTCCGTTACCGGAGCTACCAAGAGAACTACAGACCACAGTACAGTTCTTTATGCTTACATTTGCGCCCTGCTGTGCTGCTACATCTTTACTCTGACCACTGGCATAGGCAATATTGCTTGTAGTAAGGGACCCACTTCCATCTTCGCCCTCGATATTTACCTGAGTTTTGCTGCCAAGAGCTGATATGTTACTCACTCGGCTGCTTCCTCTAAGGATGATTGTTGCTGTAACACCAGCAGAGACATTAATGTTTCCTGTAGTCTTTACGTTGTCAAGGACTACAGTACAGTTTGCTGAAATATTGATTGACTTGCTGTAAGTCGTGTCGGCATCACCATATACACGAAGCACTGAGCCTGCTGTGTTTGCTGCAACCACATCCACATACTTAAGCGATACTGAATCATCCACCGTTACCGCCGCATGGGCTGTAACAGGTTTAAGCCAAGGAATATCGTTTGCTCCCGGCATTACGCTTGTAAGAAGCGTTGCCATAGCAAGCGCTACAGCCATAATTCTTTTCTTTTTCACTTTCCGTTTTTCTCCTTCCTCTGCCTTCTTTGGGCAAACAAAAAAGCCTGATGCTTTAACACCGGCTTTAATGTGATTTCTTATTCTCTTTTTCAGCTTTGCTCTTTGCAGCTTCTGAAACTAAATAAAGATACTTTATGATTCTCTTCTTGTTACCAAGCTTCTTTAGTAATTCGTACATTCCATCTCATCTCCTTCTTCATGATCTTTTACAGTCTGCCATCTCGTCTGTTCTCGCTTTTTCTTTCTGAAATACTCAAACATCGAAAGATAGCAATATCCAAAACACGTTCCCACCTCATTCTTATAGGGGCAGGTTCCGGTTTTATCTCGTTTACATCTTATGTAATAGTTCGATATGAAATCGCCTCCCCTTTGATTAGGTTATATATAAATACAGATAAGCCACCCGAAGTGTTCACGGCGCCTGCTTTCGCAAGCTTCCCTCTCTACTGCCATTCCGAGAGTAAGGATTCTATCCTCTGTGGTTCATTGTCACGCGCAGCCCTGGTCAATACCTAGTGCCCCGCGATTATTACTTACTACATAAAAGTAGCCATAGCTCTTCACTACGAATCTGTAAAAGATTATGAAGTTGTCAATGTGCTCCTGCTCAAGACTTTCCGCTTGAACTGTACCTATAATACCATGCAAGAAAGGAGAATACAAAAACCGGGAGTACTGGATTATGTGAATCTATGTACTTTTGGTGCAATCATTCTCAGCATTTATTAAGCTATCCATAATATAAAACAAAACATATGGTGAATTTCTACGGCATGTATGATAAAATATGCAAAGAAAACTATGTAAAAAGGGGGGCTTCGCTTTCAAACTCGAAAGCAAATACTTATGAGCAAATTAAGTGAATGGATAAAAAGTGTTTCTTGGGACGATCCAAATCAAGTAGATGATTATTTATCTTCCTGTTCTATAGAAGAATTCCTTAATCTAATTGAATATTTAAGAAATATTATCGATGAGGACTACCATCATTATGAATATAATCCCTATACATTTTTACCAAACAACGAACTATCAGGTTTTGGGGGATGTTCCGAAATTAGTTGCAAATTAAGACGAGCAAGGCAATTTGCAACCTTTTCTGCCATATATGCTGATGATGTTTTTCTGCAATTAAATTATATTACAAGCGAGCATTTTAGCCCTGATAGCTTTTCTGACGATGATACTTCATATTTTGAAGGGCTAAAGTATCTTTTTTACTGTGACATTTCTGTTATTTTAGAATATTTGCCGCTAATAGAAGCTGATATTGCACATATTGAACCAGTCAGAAAAACATACTGTCCCGATTGCTTTCAAAGGGCTTTATTAAACCAGAATAAATCTATTGATATTTCATCCGTAAAAAAACTGGTAGAGGATAAAGTGATAATCGAAGTAATTCACTTAGACGAAAGCAGTAACACAGTTGTTGTTGAAATAAAAAATATTGACGATTTCTTTCAAGGCGAAAATTTAATAATAGAGCTAAATCCCATGATAGCTAAGCATATGGCTAAAGAAGATAAAAAACTTGGAGTTAAAAACAAAAAGCGTCCATTTTGGATTGGCTTAATAAACGATTTTGTCGATGATGAGTTCGCTTCTTCATGTTATTATGCCTCATATTGTAGAAATGATAATGCAAAACTAATAACATCTAAGCCCTCCGATTGCATGTTTTCATCAATAATACAAGGTGAAGATGTTAATACCGTTTTAGCTACATTTAATAATTTACCTCAATATGACATGCCTTTTATAACTAACATCTCTATCCTGGACGCTTTACGTTTAAGAAATATAGAACATGAATCTTTTAATAGGTATAGAAGCGCTTTGGATAAAGCCGTTAAAGAACAATGTAAGACAAATTCAAAGGTCGAATGGAAAGATATTTACAACGATATCCTATATCCTGAATATAATAAATTAGATTTACAACTCAAAAATATCAAATCCGGAGCTTATTCAAAAACATTTGGTGATATATTGCTTTTGAGTGGAGCTATAACAGGTGGAAAGTTGGTCGGCTTCCAAACATTTGCTCCACTTTTGGTTACCGCCGGAATTGGCCTAGGCGCAAACCTAATTAAAAACGTAGCAGAAAATACAGCAAAAATGAAGGAAAACGATTACTATTATTTGTGGAGATTAAAAAACGTAAAATAAGGAGTACATTAATGGGATTGAGTAGACCTATACAAAATGTAAATGACCTTGCAACTATTGCTCCAGATATATGTAAAGAATGGAACTATGAGAAAAATTCTTTTTCTCCAAATGACGTTACAGCTCATAGCAAAAGGAAAGTGTGGTGGGTTTGTTCAAAGTGCTCTTATGAATGGGAAGCAACTATTTCAAACAGAGTTGATCATGGCACAAAATGTCCTGCCTGTTCAAATTTTACAACAATCGTAGTAAAAGGTAAAAATGATTTAGCCACAACAAACCCTGATTTAGTTAAGGAGTGGGATTATGATAGGAATTTAATCTCACCTTATGAGGTTTCAAAGGGAAGTCATAAAAAAGTTTGGTGGCGAATAGAGGTGATTAATCCTGATACCCATAGAAAACGTGTTTTAAGATGGGAAGCCGTTATTAAGGATCGAGTCAAGGGAAATGGTTGTCCATATATAACTAATGGTAAAGTATTGCTTGGTTTTAACGACTTATATACTAAATATCCAGACATTGCTGCTCAATGGGATTACAAGAAAAACTCAGGAATTTCTCCTAAAAACTTTCCCGCTGGTAGTCATAAGGTGGTTTGGTGGAAATGCGATGTTTGTAGTACGGAATGGAAATCAACAATCAAAGATAGAGTAAACGGAACCGGATGTCCGATGTGCACAAAATATACAAGAACCTCTTTTCCTGAACAAGCTATTTTTTTCTATATAAAAAAATATTATAGGAGTGCAATAAATACATATAAAGATATTTTCGATAATGGGATGGAGTTAGATATTTATATCCCTACTATCAAAACAGGCGTTGAATACGATGGAATCTTTTGGCATGAATCTCGCAAATCCACTAAAAGAGCAGAGATGAAATACGATACATGCAAAAAGAATAACATTCGACTAATAAGAATAAATGAGGATACTCTAAATAACTCAAAGGATTACTGTGATGAATTGTTGTTTTGCGATTTTTCGCACAAGGAATTTTATAAAATAGATGAAACTGTCAGTTTACTATTAGAGTTACTAGGATACTCTGGCAAGGTCAATATTAACACCAGACGTGATGAAATAGCAATAAAAGAGAAATATTACGCTAGCGTTAAGCAGAGTTCGTTTAAAGAATTATACCCTACTCTTGCGACGCAGTGGCACCCCAAAAAAAATGGCAAATTGACTCCAGAAATGTTTGGTCCACATTCAAACCATAAAGCGTGGTGGTACTGTAGAACTTGTAAAGGTGAATGGAATGCAAGTATTGACAGTAGAACAAATGGTTATAACAAAGGGCAAGGTAACTGTCCAATTTGCACAAGTCACATGTTAAAAAAGGGATTTAATGATTTGGAAACTTGGTGCAAAAAGAACAATTCTTCCCTTTTGTCACTTTGGGATTTCAACAGAAATAGCAAGAATCCCTGTGATTATTTGCCTAACTCCATGAATAAGGCTCAGTGGAAGTGTGATGTTTGTGGAGAAGAATGGACCGCTTCAATAAGTGCCGCAACCAAATGGGTTGGCTGTCCTAAATGTTTCTTAAAAAACAGAGTTAAACACGTGTTGCAATATGACTATAACGGAAATCTTATAGATAGGTACTCTTCTGTTAGCGAAGCGGCAATTAAACTAAACTTAAGTAAGCAGTCATTATACAAAGCTTGTAGCAAAGGAAAACAATATTTCGGGTTTTTATGGAAATATGAGTAATTTCATTTCCTTTACTACATCTTGTAGCAATAACAAAACGATGTTATACTGCAAATGGAGTGAGCAGCTTTCGTTTTTTGGACGTACTTCTTAGGGCTTTCAGCATCAAGAGCCTGCCCTCCTTTTTATCTAGCTCCTCCCTAACATCTTATTATTTTGCATTGGATAACATATCTCTAAAGATTTTAAAGGAGGCACTAAATGGATAAATATTCAGGAGTATACCACGATTTAGCTGTGTTTTTATCTGACGATATTATTGAACTAATTTACAAAAACATGGCAGGACAGCAAGTTACTTTCCCAAAAAGACTATATACGGTTGACTACGTAGTAGCTATGACCAAGGACATAAAAGATATGACAGAATTAAAAAGATGTGCACTTAAGTACAACTATACAGAAAGACGATTAAAACAACTTTTAAAAACTAATGCTCACAAATAGCAGAAAATGGCGACGAGTTATCGTTGCCATTTTTGTGCATTTATGATATTCTATCGTAAGAGTAACAGGAGTCTTCGCGGTGTTAGTTCCACTAACCATATGCGTAAGCCTGTTACTTTTTGATATTGTCAATTAATTCATCGGACGAGATTCGAAAGCATCTTGCTATTGTAGCTATCTCTATATCTGTCACAAAACGTTTCCCACATTCTATACGCTGTATGACATTTTTGTCCACATCAAGCCCCATGAGCTGTAACTTTTCTGCGAGCTGCCTCTGTGAAATATGTAGTGCTTTTCTCTCTGTACAAATTCGTTGTCCACAAAGATTATTGGTATTATCCGGTGCCTTATTTATAAACATATAGTTACCCGTTGCATTATTAGCTTGCTGTGGCTGGTTCGCCATCACTCATGAAGCTTCCAGCACTAAGAAGTAGTGCCAACACTCCGGCTCCAATGGTTGCGCCGATCTGCGCCCCTTTTGATGGGTAATCCATCCAAATATAACCTATAAAGGCAAAGAAACCAGCGGAAAGAAGTGCAAAGATAACTCTTGCGATCTTTGAAAGGCCTTGCAATATAAGTCCAACTATAAGCACAATCAGAAATACTTTCCAGTTAAACTTCTCCTGGTACTTAAGGTAAGTCAGTGTCCATTGAAGAAGTGCGCTTACCACAAGAGAGTTTGTTATACTCATGTGCTTTATAAGCATTCCTATAATACCAACCAAAAACGTTATCATGTACATTAACACCGTAAATACAAGAGCTACCATGTTGCTACCTCCCCATGTCTGTCAATCTTTCTCTTTCTTGTTAAGAAGTTCCATCTTTACCTTGTATGCCACCAGCCTAAGCAGGTAATCCGGCATTTTTCTGTTGCCAAGTTCCCAATCTGTCATAGTGCGATAAGGAATACCAAGCCACTCTGAAAACTCCTTACGATTCATGCCGGACATCTTGCGAATCTCGGTAAAAAGTTGCTCTTCGGTTACTTCCTTATTGTCATTACCTTTTACCTCAACATCTAAATCAAGCCCTTCAACTCTGTAAACCATATTAACGCCTCCTTTTGTTTACGCTCTGCGTAACTTGTCCTTGTCTTCATTATATTTACGCAGAGCGTAAATGTCAAGCGTTTTTTGTAAGATAATTTGCCATGTCGTGATTTACCGCTGCCGTGTAATAGCTACTCATGGTTGTATTGGCGTTAAACAGCGTTGCAAGAAGGTATTTCTTTATGTTTCGCACCTTTGACGTGTTCTCGCTAAGGCACTTTATAACATACCGAACCGTATGTGAATTAATCTTTAGGAACTTTGATCTGATTAGCTCCATAGGGTATCTGTCTTTAGATATCACCATTGATTCATTATGACTTATGACAGTCTCGTATATAAGCTCGTAAATGCCCTCTATGAGTGCTGTATCCTCTGCATAGTCGATTAATAAGGTCTCGTAATCAATATTCTCTTTAATGAGTTTCTCATATGCCAGTAGCTTTTCTTCCTCAGCCTTCGAATCGATATGATTAGTATTGTCTATATAAGTCTGTGTAGTATTAGTATTATTAGGACGCAAATTTTGAGGTTCTTGACCCGCAATTTCTGAGGTTCTTGACCCGCAATTTTTGAGGTTCTTGACCCGCAAATTTTGAGGTTCTGAATCACTTTCTACTGAAAGAAAATTCTTCACATATATGATTGCCGGTTTACCTTGTCCCTGCTTAACTCTTTCAATCAAACCTATCCCATTACTGTCCAGTTCCTTAAATAGTTTTGTGGCAGTATTCTCTGAACAATTAAGACACTCAGCCGCATCCTCTACGGAATAGTTGATATATACGCGGTTTTCGGCATCAAACCAGCCATTTTTGACTGATAGTGACATGCGATCAAGCATCAGTCCGTATAAAATCTTGGCATCATTTGACACGTTTTTAAACATAGGATTTACTATAAGCGCCTTTGGTATCTTGAAAAAAGTAAATGTATCTGCTTCATTTCCGTAGAAAAAATCAAAGGTTTTATTTACTTCCATCTATCATTCTCCTTTCTTCCCAGGTCAAAATTTTAGACTTCTGGACCGATTTTTAGTTCATCTGTTTCTTCGGAAAAGTTCTTCAGATACAAATACGTTGGCTGCCCCGAACCCTGCTTTTTTTTCTCAACAAGTCCTATTTCTTCAAGCTCATTAAGGAATTTTATAGCACTTTGCTTTGATACACACAGGTTTTCCATGATCTCATTTATCTGATACTGTATAAAAACTCTGCCCTCGTCATCTATCCATCCGTTCTTCTTTGATACACTCATTCTCTCTAACAACATTCCGTACAGCAACTTTGACTGTATTGAAAGATCCGAAAAAAAATCGTCCATAAGAAGCATTTTAGGAATAAGTATAAAACTAAACTTTGATGCTTCTTTTTTATAGAAATACTGTGGCATACTATTGTACCTCCTCATGTTCCGCCTTCCACTTCTCAAGCAAATCTATAATCACTCTCTCTCGTTCATTCATACTCATATATCTTGGAAAGTACTGGTTTAGCTTACGTGTTGTAAAAGTGATTTTTTTAGGATCTGCTGGTACCTCATCTACCCTTCTTAAAAACCTAATCATACTTTCTTGAGTCAATTCGCTTTGTGGAACGCCATTTCTTAACTCAGAAATCTGATTCCATTTAGGAACAAAGTTCTCTCTACAAAACTCATATAACCATCTTTGGATTTCTTTGGCAAAAAACGACATTTCAACAGCAGTATTCACGGGTATTCTTTTGTTATCAGTCATTGTCATCAACTCTGGAATCAAATCACAAAGCCTTATGAATCTATGAATCGTATTCCTACTTTCTCCTGCTAATTTAGCCAATTCTTCATCTGACCTTAACTTCGTCCCATTTTGAGACGAAGTTAAATCCCTTCTCGCACCTTGACGTTTCATTGCTTCAAGTTTCATTTTGTATGAAAAGGCTTTCTCGCTAGGTAATAATTCTTCCCTCTGCAAATTGCTGTCGACCATGAAGATAATCGCGTCATCATTAGTCATTTCTTTTACTATTGCTGGAATTTTACTAAGACCAGCTCTTTCAGCTGCATGAAGTCTTCTATGCCCTGATATCATTTCATAAGTTCCTTCATCATCAGGTCTCACGATAACTGGGGTCAGAACGCCATTAGCCTTAATGCTATCTACAAGTTCATCCATCTTTTCGTCATCAACTACTTTAAACGGGTGATTTTCAAATGGATATATGGACCTAATATCAAGTTCTACTGTCCCCTGTACGTCAGGTACCCCAAGCAGATCGTCTACTGTCTGCATAATTATCTTTTGCCCCGGTCTGTGTCCTCCCATTTATACCGCCTCCTTTTCAAGTACTTCATTTATCAATGATGAATAGGCTATCGTCGCCTTTCCCTTTGGATCATAAACATAAATACTTCTTCCCTCTACTGATGTTTCAGCAGCTCTTACAGAAAGAGGAATTTCACAGTCAAATACCTTGAGCGACGATGAATAGGTGTCATAAACAAGCTTTGCTATATCCTTAGCATAGTTTGTCCTATTATCAACCATAGTAAGCAAAATCCCCTCTATCTGCAGATTTGGATTAAGTTGCTTCTTAACCCTTCCAATTGTCCTTATAAGCTGTTGCAAGCCTTTTACGGGAAGATAAGCCGCCTGAACAGGAATAAGTACCGAGTCAGCACAAGCCAGTGCATTTACTGTAAGCATGCCAAGAGATGGCATACAGTCGATAATGATATAGTCATAAATCTTTTTAGCTCTTTCCACGTACTCTCTTAATATAGTTTCTCTGCTTATAACACCTACCAATGAAAGCTCAAGTCCTGAAAGCTCGATGTTTCCTGGAAGAATGTCCACTCCTTCTTCATGATGCAGAATACCTTCGCTCATATCAAAGTCCTCATCATTAATAACTTTCATCATGATAGTAGCAAGAGAGGTGTCGAACTTATCAGGCTCGCTGAATCCGTAGCTTATAGTAAGTGAGCCCTGTGGATCTGCGTCGATTGCGAGAACCTTCTTGCCCTGCCTTGCAAGTCCAGCTGCAAGATTTACTGCGGTAACTGTCTTTCCTGTACCGCCTTTTTGATTAGAAATTGAAATAACTCTACACATAATTAATAATCCTCCTCCTGAAATGCTTCTATAAATCGCTCAATCTTCTCCACATTAAGAAGTTTTACGCCATTGATCTTGTAAATAGCTCCAGCCTGCCTAGCCCACTTTTCTACAGTATGTCTTCCAACTGAGAAAAGCTCCGTAGCTTCGCTCTCACGTACATATTTCTTTCCTTTGTTATAAACAAGATCCTTTAACTGATTAATATCTTTTTCTTTTGCCATAGCTATTCCTTTCCCGGGAGTTAAGTCCACCCGTCTTGTGTTTTCTATATATTCATCTAGTACCTCCGTATCAACCAGGTCTTTTTTTCTGATAGGCCAGGTTGCTTTTGCCTCCTTGGCAAGCCTTGTAAATGGCCAATAAGGCATACTGTACATCTTTGCACCTTGCGCGTAGGTGACAAAGTTATACCTTTGGTCTTCTTTGATAAAAGCCTCCAAATCTGGGGCTCTTGTGTCTTTTTCGTTACTATCCATTGCTGCATCCTCCTTTTCATAACAAAATACCAATGCATACGCTTACTGTGCCTATAAACGCAAAAAGACACCTTTGCCGGTATTTCTACCGGACAAAAGTGTCTCATGATTACGCAGACTAACTGTTCCACGCTAAGTTAATCTGCATCCATATTCAGTTATTTGCATGGCTTGTTTTGTCCATTTACACCAATTTTTACACCAAAATCATTGAAAATTGGTGTATGCAAAATTGTCCTTTAAATGCTGGTCAAAACAGCATAAACACTCGTTTTAGGTCTATAAATGTCTATACACGTCAACCAAATAAAGTAGCTTCGTGGCAAGGATGGACAAATATGCCAAATCCCATCATCTAAAAACATCTAAAGCCCTTAAATACTACTTTTCGGTACGCATCGTTGGGAAGAGGAGCACGTCCCTTATAGCTGCTGAATCGGTAAGTAACATTACAAGTCTGTCGATTCCGTAGCCGATACCACCGGTTGGTGGCATACCGATCTCAAGTGCGTTAAGGAAGTCTTCATCGGTGTGCTGAGCT
>JAEEGL010042015.1_pt1 | contig 18190 bp, 19 predicted proteins | sample 9134231 | NCBI WGS metagenome assembly JAEEGL01 (sample SAMN16246548, study PRJNA631951) | gut metagenome | biome: gut microbiome; feature: rumen; material: fiber-attached | host: Bos | place: Iran: Karaj | collected 2018-10 | reverse complement strand
TTGGAAAATAGCGAAATAATTCGTAGCGATGGTAATGAATTTTTGATTTATTTAGTTGGATATAGTGAACAACAAATTTCAACTTATTCTAAAAAATTAGCTAAGGAATTTAAGTCACTTCCTTATGGATTTGGTGCTGCTATTGGTTATAGTATGATTGTTGATGAAATTAAGACAATTGATGATGCAATTAATGAAGCTACAATTGAAATGAGAAAAGATAAAGAAGAGTATCGTTAGAGGCATATATGAAAGAAAAAGTAAGAAGATTTTTGCATTATTTATATATTAGTATTAGAAAGCCAGAAATGGAGGTTTTGCCTGGAAATCTGGCCTTTTTCTTTATGATGATGATTATTCCTTTACTTACAATTTTAGCAACAATAATTGCAAATCTTGATGTTGGAAAGAGTACTTTATATGAGGCACTTAGCACAAGTTTTCCAGATAATCTTGCAGAATTAATATCTTCAATTGCAGGTGAAGGTTCTTCTAGTAGTACTTGGATTTTGTTAATTGTATCTCTTTTATTAGCGTCGAATGGTACTTATTCAATGATAGTAACCTCAAATTCTATATATGGAATTAGATCTTCTAGCTATATTAAAAATAAAGTAAAATCCGTATTATTGGTATTGGTATTAGTAATACTATTTACAATTTTGTTGATAATTCCAGCTATAAATTCGAAAATGATAGATTTTATTGCTAGACTTACCAATATCGATATGGCTACAAATATTTATTATATGCTTTATAATTTACTTAAGTATCCAGTGACTTTTTTACTTGTGTTTATTTTTGTAAAAATATTATATAAGTTTTCTCCTAGTGGTGGAAAAAGAAAAAGAACTAGTTATGGTGCAATTTTTACTTCTGTTTTGTTAGTTATAGCAACTTGGGGTTACTCTTTATATATTGAATATTTTTCTAGTTATGAGAATTATTATGGTGGTATATCTGGAATTTTAATTCTTATGATTTGGATTAATTTAATATCATATATATTTGTGCTTGGTATGAATATGAATGCAGCTAGAGAAAAAATAATAAATGAATCAAATAAGGTGAAATAATATGCCTTATTTTTTTAATGTTTATTTGAATTATTTACTATATTTTGCTATAATTAGTTAGCGAGGTATGGCTATGGATAAATCTAAAAAAAGTGTTGAAAAGATAAATTCAAAAAAAGTGGTATCAAGTAAGAAAAATAACATTTCTTTTAATGAAAAAAATAATAAAAAAGAAAAAACGAAATGTAATATTGTAATCAAAATTAAAGATTATTTTAGATTAATAAGAAGAAATCCAAAAAAAGCTTTTGGAGAATTGATTAATTATTTAAAAAGAACTATTAGTGAAAATAGATTATTTGTATTTTTTGTGTTAATTAATTCAATAAATGGTGCTTTACTTAGAGTTTTTACGATGGGAAATGAGACTCTTTTTGATTTTGATGCTTTTCTTGCAGATATGACATTTTCTATTTTTGTTGGAGCTTTTGCATATCTTTTTAATGAAAAAGGAAAATATATATATTTGGAAATTGTAACAATTTTACTTTCTTTTATTTGTGTACTTAATTCTGCTTATTATACTTTTTATACAAGTTATTCATCAATTTCTTTGCTTTCAACAGCAAGATTTATTACTGATGTTGGTGATGCGGTTGTAGAAAATGTATTACAACCTAAAGATTTAATCTATATAATTATGCCTATAGCTTTTGCTATGCTTCATCATATGTATTTAAAAAAGGATAGGTATTTAAAATCAGATTTTGTTCATAAGAGTAAGAGAAGATTTTATAAATCTTTGTTTGCTGGTTTTTTGTGTATGTTAGTTTTTATGTTTACTTTATCTGGTACAGATGTTAGTAGACTTACAAAGCAATGGAATAGAGAGTATGTTGTAAAGAAGTTTGGAATATATACGTATCATATTAATGATTTTGTTAAAAGCGTGGAACCTAAATTTGCTGCTTTATTTGGATATGATTCTGCATTAAAAGAGTTTAATGAATTTTATAAGGATATAGATGGTCCTAGAACTAATGAGTATACAGGAATATTTGAAGGTAAAAATATTATTGTAATTCATGGGGAGAGTATACAAAACTTTTTGATTGGTTTAAAATTTAATGGTATTGAAGTAACTCCAAATTTAAATAAATTAGCAAGTAGTGGAATGTATTTTGATAATTTTTACACACAGGTTAGTATTGGAACAAGTAGTGATACTGAGTTCACATTTAATACATCATTAATGCCAGCAAATATAGGTACGGCATTTAGTGATTATGCTGACAAGGAATATGTTTCAATACCTAAATTATTGAAAGAAAAAGGATATTATTCTTTTGCAATGCATGCAAATAATGGAGAATATTGGAATAGAAGAATAATGCATAAAAATTTGGGGTATGATGAATTAATTGCTAAAGATCAATTTGAGATTGATGAAGTAATTGGTTTAGGTTTATCTGATGCTTCATTTTTCAGGCAAGCAGTTCAGAAATTGAAAGTAATTAGTGATAATCATGAAAAGTATTATGGAACATTTATCATGTTAACTAATCATACTCCATTTTCTGAAACTGATAAATATGGTGAATTTGACGTTGATATAAAAGAGGAAATAGTAAATGATAATGGAGATAAAGAAATAGTAAGTTACCCTTATATGGAAGGGACAAAACTTGGAAATTATTTTAAATCAGCCCATTATGCTGACTATGCTCTTGGAGTGTTTTTTGAAGAATTAGAGAAAGAAAATTTACTTAATAATACAGTTGTAGTTTTTTATGGCGATCATGATGCTAGACTTCCACAAGCAGATTATATAAGATTATATAATTATGATAAAGAAAATGATAGTGTATTAGATTCTAGTGATCCAAATTATGTAGATTTTAATGATTATAGTTATGAACTAAATAGAAAAGTTCCGTTTATTATTTGGACAAAAGAAGGAGTTAATTCACCTGTCGAGTATGACTATATAATGGGAATGTATGATGTGATGCCAACTCTTGGGAATATGTTTGGCTTTTATAATAAATATGCATTAGGACATGATATATTTAATGTAAAAAATAATAATATGGTAATATTTCCTACAGGAAATTGGTTAACAAAAGAAATCTATTATAATAATCAAAAGGAAGAATATTATAATTTAAAAGATACGGTAATTAATAATGAGAAAATAGCTCAAAATTGTGAATTGACTGATAAAATATTATCTGTTTCAAATGATATTTTAGTTTATGACTTGATTAAAAATTCTAGATTAGAAGTAGTAAATGAAAATAAATTATTAGAGGGAAAATAGTATGAAAAAGAAAAATGGGAAAACAAAGTTTATTGCAATATTATTGCTAATATTAGCTATTATTCTTTTTGCATTCGCTTATATTAAATCAGCAAAAAATAAAGAAAAAAAACCTGTAATGGATGAAATTAAAACAGTTGATAATATTCAAACTAAGGAATTTGATTATGTTTTGTATGATAATAAATCTGACTTATATAAAGAATATTTTTCTAATTTGAAAGATGAGTTAATGAAAGATGTAGTAAACGATGAAGAATATGCAAAAATAATATCAAAGTTGTTTATTGTGGATTTTTATTCATTGAAAGATAGAACTACTAGTACTGATGTTGGTGGACTTGATTTTATTTATGATGGAATGAAAGAAAACTTTATTTTAAAGGCAACTGATACAATATATAAATATGTTGAATCAAATGTATATGGAGATAGAAAACAAGATTTACCAAAGATTACAGCTGTAAATGTTAATCAAATAACTAAAACTTCTTTGAAATACAAAGATGTTCAAGATGAGAATGGTTATATAGCAAAAGTGGCAATAGAATATGAAAAAGATATGGGTTTTCCAAAAGAAATAACATTATCATTAGTTCATGTAGAAAGTAAATTATATATAGTAGAAGTAAAATAGGTTATAACAACCTATTTTTGGTAGGTGATGGTATGGAAAGAGTAATATTAATAAAATATGGAGAATTAACAACAAAAAAGGGAAATAGAAATTTTTTTGTTAATCTACTGTATAAGAGTATTTTAAATAAATTATCTGGATATGATGTTAAAATTTCTAAGGATATTTCTAGGATGTATATAGAATTTAATGAGAAAGACTTGGACCAAATATTGAAAAGAGTAAATAATATATTTGGAATACATGAGTATCTTGTAGCGTATAAAATAAATACTAATTTGGAAGAGATAAAATGTAAAGTATTAGAAGTTGTAAAAAATGAAAAGTTTTCAACTTTTAAAGTTGAAACGAAAAGAAGTTATAAAGGATTCCCTGTTAATAGTCAAGATTTTTCAAAACAGCTAGGTGGATTGTTATTAAAAAACATTGAAGGTATTAAAGTTGATGTGCATAATCCAGATTTGCTTGTTAATGTTGAAATTAGAGAAAAATATACATATATTTATACTAATTATTATTATGGTTTAGGTGGATATCCAAATAATACATTGGGTAAAGCTATGCTTATGCTCAGTGGTGGTATTGATTCTCCTGTTGCAGCATATCTTGCAATGAAAAGAGGAGTGCATATTGAAGCACTTTATTTTGAGGCAATTCCGCATACAAGTATTAATGCAAGAAATAAAGTTATTGATTTGTGTAAAAAACTTTCTATATATACGTCAAGTATTAAGCTTCATATAGTTCCCTTTACTGAAATACAAGAAGCTATATATAAAACTGCTGATCAGGACTATGTCATAACAATTATGCGTAGAATGATGTATCGGATTACAGAAAGGATGGCTAAAAGAAGAAAATGTCTATCAATTGTAAACGGAGAGTCAATTGGACAAGTAGCTAGTCAGACATTAACAAGTATGAAAGTTATTAATAGTGTTACAAATATGCCTGTCATTCGACCAGTAGCATGTTTGGATAAATTAGAGATTATGGAAATTGCCCGTAAAATTGACACATATGAAATAAGTATTTTACCTTATGAAGATTGTTGTACAGTTTTTGTACCTAAGCATCCAGTGATTAATCCGAAAATGACTCTTTGTGAGGAAATGGAAAAAAGATTTGATTACGAGGATTTAATAAATAAAACTTTAAAAAATATTAAAACTATAACGATTAGGGAAGATGAAAAAAGTGAGTTTAATGATTTATTATAAAGTATAAAATAATAAAAAGAACACATCCTATAAATGTAGGAGGTGAAATTATGAAAAAGAACACAAAAAAATCAAAGAGCTCAAAAAATACTAGAACGAATAATACAATGGAAAATATGAAATATGAAATTGCAAATGAATTTGGAGTAAGTCTAGGTGCTGATTCAACTGCTCGTGCTAATGGAACTGTTGGCGGTGAAATGACTAAAAGATTAATTGATAAAGGAAGAAATAAATAGTAAAGTTTACTTTTATTTGAATAAAGAAATAGATAATTGATGATATTATCTATTTTTTTGTGTTATAATATACTATATTGGTTATAGTCAGGAGGTAAATATGAAGAAGATAGTTGTAATTGTACTTATTTCTTTATTAATGGTGTTGCCAATTTCTGTTAAAGCAGCAAGTAATTGGGTTGCAATCACTGGTAATAGTTATGCTGCAATAAATGATGAAGTAAGTATTAATTTTAGATATAATTTTGCTGATGTTACAAATAAGAATGCTAAGGAAGGTTTGTTTACAATTGCTTTTGAATTGCAGTTTGATGACAAAATATTAACTCCTACTGGAATTTCAACGCCATCTGGTTGGGATAGTTCATTAATGAAAACTTTAGACAACAAATATTTCATTATGGCTACTGTTAATGATGGAACTAATCAAAATAGGTGTACAGATGGTATTCTATGTTGTGGCTATATTGATTTTAGTGTTTCTTTTTTAGTTAATGATACTTCTAATGAAACAACAACAATTAACACAAACGAATATGTTGCTGGAATTATGCCTTATATTGAAGATATAAATAATATTAATACTGATGATATGAGATTGCTATCAGGTACACTAAAAGAATCTTATACAATAACAATAAAACCAAAAGTTTCTAATGAGAAAAAAAATGTAATATCTATTGTAGAAAATTCAAATACTAATAGTAGTTCTATAAAAAATAAAACTAAAAATAATACTGTTTCTAATGAAGGAGTAACTTCTCAAAAATATAATAATAATCTTAAATCGCTTGAGATACAGGGATATGATATAAAATTTGATTCATTTAAGAAAATGTATGAGATAGAAGTTCCTTCTACAGTTAATGAATTAGTTGTTATTGCTTCTCCTGAAGATGTTAATGCGAAGTATTCCATTACTGGTGCAGATAATTTAGAAGAAAACCATAATAAAGTTGTTGTGGAAGTAACAGCACAAGATGGTGATAAGAAAACATATGTAGTAAATGTAGTAAAAAAAGATGTAATAGATGCCAAAACTAAAACTCCTTTTAAATTTGATGAGCATGGTTTAGAATTAGCAAAATATTTTTTGATAGGTACTTTAACCTTTGGAATTTTGATATTTATTATTATTAAAATTAGGGATAGAAAAATAGAGAAAGAAATAGATAAACTATAAAAATAATAAGATTTATAGAATTAATAATTAATTAAATAAAATATACGAAAGTATATTTTTTTAATTAATAGCTTTTTTTAAAAATATATAATAAAATAGTATTGGTGATTATTATATGTTCATTTCGTGGATGATTTTAGTTGTAACTATTACATTAATTGTATTATTTCCAGTAAATATTTATTTAGCAAGAAAAATACATAAAATAAAATATCTGAAAGAGATGAGAAATAAGAAAAAATCTTGGTTTATATCATTTATTCCTTTGTATATTACAATTATTCTTTTTATTTGGAATCCAACAAATACTAATATTATAATGTTGCATCTTTTTGTTATAGTTTTACTTGGAGAATTAATATATAGTATAGTTTGTATGTGTAATAAAAAAGTAGATTTTAAATATGGACAAGAGATTACTTTATCGATATGTTTAGTTGTTACAATTATTTATTTGGGATATGGTTATTATTTAGCACATCATGTAGTTGAAACGCATTATGATGTTGTTGCTACTAAAGAAATAGGTATTGATAAATTTAGAATTGTTCAGATTACTGATAGTCATGTTGGTGCTACTATGAATGGTGATGACTTTTATCATTATATGGAAAAAATAAATGAAACTAATCCTGATATAGTTGTAGTAACTGGAGATTTTGTAGATGATGATACAAGTTTAAAAGATATGGTTAGAAGCTGTGAAGGGCTTGGAATATTAGAAACTAAGTATGGTGTATATTTTGTTTATGGAAATCATGACAAAGGATATTATGATTATAGGGGATATGGTAATGATGAATTAAAAAACGAACTAGAAAAGAATAATGTTGTGATTTTAGAAGACGCAGGAGTTGATATTCCAAATACTAATATCTATCTTTTGGGAAGACAAGATAAACATGTAAAGACTAGAATATCTGCGGAAGATCTTATGAAAAATGTTGATTCAAATAAATATGTTGTAGTGCTTGATCATCAACCAAATGATTATGATAATGAAGAAAAAGCAAAAATGGATTTGGTAATTTCTGGTCACACTCATGGAGGTCAAGTATTTCCTCTACAAATATTTGATAAAATTGTTGGAGCGAATAATCAGATTTATGGAATGGAGAGAAGAAATAATACAACTTTTATTGTAAGTTCTGGAATTGGTGATTGGGCTGTAAAGTTTAAAACTGGTACGGTTGCTGAATACGTTGTGATAGATTTATTAAACATATAATATTTAAATTATATTTTAAGGAGAAATAGTTGATATGAAAAAAATGTTATTTGTAATTTCATTAATGTCTTTATTAATTTTAACTGGTTGTGGAAATAATCATGGCACCTATGATTTAAAATGTACTGGTAAGTATTTGTTTACTACTGATGTTTGTTTTAGAGAAGATTTTGCTGCATTAAGTGATAGTGGAGAGATAGATTATACAATTGATAAAGTATCACTTTGTGGTGATGTTTCAAATGGGACTGGAGATTATTATTTCTATTTTGAGGATGGAAAAGTTTTTATTGAATTAGAAGAAGAATTTAATGAGAATTTTACTGATAAGTATTATGAAGATATGTTAGATGCAATAGATGATTTTAAGAGTATGAAAAGAGATTGTTCTTTGGAAAAGAAAGAAAGAAAGTCAGTATTTAAGTGTAAAAAATATGATATTACTAGTGATTTCAAAGATTATAATACTAAAGAAAAAATGAAAAAATTACTAGAAGAAAAATTAGAATATAGTTGTAATTAATGGCATGAAAGTATTTTTATGCTTTTTTTGTTCACAAATTAAATAAACTTTGATAAAATATTGATGTTGAAAAGAGGGATAATTATGAAAATAATGTCAATTAATGCTGGAAGTAGTTCATTAAAATTTTCTTTATTTGATATGAATGATGAAAAAGTACTTATTTCTGGTGTATTTGAACGTATTGGTATTGATGGAGGTACTTATACATTAAAATATAAAGGTGACAAGATAAAAGTTGAACATGAATTGGATAGTCATGCAACTGCTGTTAAGATTTTATTAGAAAAACTTATTGATTTACATGTTATTTCTAATCTTGAGGAAATAGAAGGAGTTGGACATAGAATAGTTCATGGTGGAGATAAATATACTAAATCTGTTATGGTAACTGATGAAGTAATTGAAGATATAATTAGATTTAGTGATTATGCTCCGCTTCATAATCCTGCTCATGCAATTTGTATTAAAGCTTTTAGAGAAGTTTTGCCTAAAACTCCTATGGTAGTAGTTTTTGACACTGCATATCATCAAACAATAGAGAAATCAAGATTTTTATATCCTGTTCCATATGAATGGTATGAAAAGTATCATATAAGAAAATATGGAGCTCATGGTACTAGTCATAGATTTATTGCAGAAACATTAAAAGAGAAACTAGGTAAAGAAGATCTTGATATTATTTCTTGTCATTTAGGTAATGGTGGAAGTATTACTGCTATAAAAGATGAAAAGTGTATAGATACTTCAATGGGATTTACCCCTCATGCTGGAATTATGATGGGAACTAGAAGTGGAGATATCGATGTTTCAATAGTACCTTATATCATGGAAAAAGAGGGAAAAAGTGCTAATGAAATTATGAATGATTTAAATAAAAAATCAGGATTTTTGGGTGTATCTGGTCTTAGCAGTGATTCTCGTGATATTGAGGATGGAATAAAAGAAGGAAATGAAAGATGTATTCTTGCTGAAGAAATGTATGTAAATTCTATAGTTAAATATATTGCTCAATATTATGTTCTTTTAGGTCATGTTGATGCTATTGCTTTTACAGCTGGTATTGGGGAAAATAGTCCTGAAACACGTCAGAAAGTAATAGAAAAACTTGCATGTTTAGGTATTAAAATAGATTTAGAAAAAAATAATGTAAGAGGTAAATTTGCTAAAATTAGTACTGATGATTCAACGGTAGAAGTTTATGTTGTTCCAACAGATGAGGAATTAATGATTGCAAGGGATACATTAAATATAATAAATAGATAGGAATTAGTATGCTTAAACACATATATGAGGAAATAAAAAAATATAATACAATTGTAATTGCTAGACATATTGGAGTTGATCCTGATGCGCTTGGTAGTCAATTTGCATTAAAAACAGCAATTAATTTAAATTTTCCTGAAAAAAAAGTTTATGCTGTTGGAACAAAAAGTTCAAGATATAATTATTTTCCAAAGTTAGATAAATATGAAAGTAAAGCCAATGATGATGTATTGTTGATTGTTGTTGATACTCCAGATAGAAAGAGAGTTGATATAACTGAGTTTAGTTCATTTCCTAACATTTGTAAAATTGATCATCATCCTTTTATTGATAAATTTGGAGAGTATGAATATATAGATACAGAATCTTCGAGTGCTTCAGAATTAGTGTTACGTCTTTTTGTTGAAAATAATATTAAATACAATAAAGAAGTTGCTGAATATCTATATTATGGAATAGTATCTGATACAAATAGATTTTTATTTAATACTACTGCTGAAACTTTTAAAATTGTTGAAAAATTAGTAAGAGAATATGATATCAATGTAGAATCTCTTTATAAAAATTTGTATGCAAGGCCATTTAGTGAAGTTAAATTTCAAGGATATATTTCTGAAAATATGAAACTTACCGAAAATGGATTTGCGTATGTTATAATTTCTAATAATGTTTTACAGGAATATGGAGTAGATTCATCTTCTGCAGGAAATATGGTAAATAATTATAATAACATTGATGAGGTTATTGTTTGGGCAACAATTTCAGAGGATGTAAAAAATAATCAATATAAATTTAATATTAGATCTCGAGGTCCTGTAATTAATTCTATTGCTGAACAATATAATGGTGGAGGACATGCATTAGCAAGTGGTGCTCGTGTAAAAAATATTGAAGAAGTAGAACTTTTGATAAATGATTTAGATAATATATGTAAAACATATAATGAAGAAAAGAGGTACTAGTATGAAAGTTGATAATGTAAATTTAACAATTAGTGCAGTAAGAAGAAGTCAATATCCAGAAGATAATTTACCAGAATTTATAATGCTTGGAAGAAGTAATGTAGGTAAAAGCAGTTTTTTAAATACATTAATAAATAGAAAGAATATGGCTAGGATTTCAGCAAAACCTGGGAAAACAAGTACAATTAATTTTTTTAATGTTGAGAATTCATTTTATCTTGTTGATGTTCCTGGATATGGGTATGCTGATACTTCTAAAGAAGAAATAAGAAAATTCGGTTTAATGGTTGAAGAATATTTAGAAAAGCGTAGAGAATTAAAAAGAGTATTTCTATTAGTCGATTATAGACATAAACCTACAAGTGATGATAAATTGATGTATGATTTCTTAAAATATTATCAAATACCAGTTACAATTGTTGCAACAAAAGCTGATAAGGTTAGTGCAAGAGAAAAAGAAAAAAATATGAAATTAATCAAAGATACCCTTGATGTTGTTGTTGGTGATAATGTAGTTGCATTTTCTAGCGTTACAAAACTTGGAAGAGAAGAAGTACTAAAGATAATTGAAGAAATAGTAGACAATAAGTAGAACTAGATTTATAGTTCTTTTTTTTGTAAATTTTACACAAAACCTTTAGAAAAATGTTGAAATGAACAAATCAAATAGTATAATCAAATTATAAGGTATGAAGGAGATTGTTATGGAAAGTAAGAAAAAAGAATCAGGAAAGCAAGATACATTAATTACAGCAGTAGTTTTAGTAACTTCATTTATAGCATTTATTGGAGGATTTGTTTTATCAGAAGATATTAATCCTAAGAAATATAAAGTTTTAAAATCAAATAATAGTGTTGATGCGGTTGTTGCTAGTACAGATATTAGTGATGGATTAAAATTTGATAGAGGTAATGTTTTCCCAAAAAAGAGTAATTTAAGTTATAATTTAAAAACGGCTTATTATGGAATTGATGATAGTCATTATTGTTCAATTAATTATGGTGTTAATAATGATGAAGTTGAAATTACTGAATATGTTGACGGAGGAAAGGTTAATAGTAATATAATTGCTTTTAATTCTGGAGTAGTAGACATAGTTGTTAACAATTTGGATGATGAGGAGAAATCTGATTTGATTATCTTTATTTTGGAGGACGGTAGTGTTGAATATATAAAAGTTAATAAGGATCTAGATACTATTTCAATTGGAAATAAAGTAATGTTACCATTAGTACGTGATGTTGTTAAATATTATCAAGGAATTTCATGTAATAGTGAAACTTCAAAATGTTATAATGACATTTATGTTCAATCAAGAAATGGAGCATTATATAGTGTAAATGAATATGTAGGTTAAAACGCAATAATGCGTTTTTTTTTTCATAAAATAATTTGGGTGATATTTGTGAATATACAATTTATAAATAATAAAAAAATTATTGTAAAAGTAAATACTCATTATAAAACTATATGTAAAAGTACAATAAAAGAGGAATGTGAGAAAATTTTGTATTTTATACATGATAGATTTAATTATAATATTTATGGTTCATATGATGTTAGAGTTTTTTTTATTGATAATTTTATTACAATGTTTCTTTTATTTAAAAAAAATGATGATGATTATTATAAATATTTGGATATTAATATAATTAAAGTAAAAAATAATGTTTCTTTGAATTTTCAAGATTTTCTGTTAGTTAAAAAATATAATAAATGCAATATTAATTCCGGTATTATTCTTAAAAATGATGTTTTAAAATTGTGTGAACATTATTTAGTTGATACTTCAATTTACAACGATTTTATTTTATGATATAATAATCACGAATTAAGGGTGATATTATGAGTTTACCAACAATTGCATTAGTAGGACGTCCTAATGTGGGAAAAAGTACTATATTTAATAAATTAGTAGGTGAGAAGATTTCTATTATAGAAGATACTCCAGGCGTTACTAGAGACAGAATTTATAGTGAAGCAACTTATAAAGATTATAAATTTAATGTGATAGATACTGGAGGTATTGATGGTAGTTCTGAACAATTTAACGATATAATTAAAATTCAGGCTGAGATTGCTATAGATGAAGCAGATGTTGTTTTATTTGTTGTGGATGGAAAAGATGGGCTAACTTCAAATGACTTTTTAGTAAGAGATATGTTAAGAAATAGTGGCAAAAAGGTTATTGTAGTTATTAATAAAGTTGATAATAAAAAATCTGAGGAAAACATGTATGATTTTTATGAATTAGGTTTTGACAATTATATTCCGGTAAGTGGTGAACATGGAATAGGTTTTTATGAATTAAAAGATGAGATAATTAAAAATATACATAAAAAAGATTTTTATTCTGAAGATAAAAGACTTAAGTTTTCTGTTATTGGTAGACCTAATGTTGGAAAAAGTAGTTTAATAAATGCTCTTTTAAATGAAGAAAGAGTAATTGTTAGTGATGTTGCTGGAACAACAAGAGATGCAATTGATACTGTTATGAAATATAATGATGAAGAATATATAATTATTGATACTGCTGGAATGAGAAAAAAAGGTAAAATATATGAAAATATAGAAAAATATAGTTTACTTAGAAGTATGAAGGCAATAGATAGGTCAGATATTTGCTTGTTAGTTATAAATGCTGAAGAAGGTATTATTGAGCATGATAAACATATCGCAGGTTATGTTTTAGAAAAAGGAAAAGGTTTAATAATTGTTGTTAATAAATGGGATAAAGTTGAGGATAACGATATAAAGGAATATACGAAAAAAGTTAGAAATGAATTTCAGTTTTTGAGTTATGTACCAATCGTATTTACTAGTGCACTTACTAAAAAGAGAATTCATACAATTATGCCAGAAGTAATTAAAGTAAGTAATAATATTAAAAGAGAAATACCAACAAATGTTTTGAATGATGTTGTAAATGATGCTTATTTGCTTAATAATCCACCTTCATATAAGGGGAAGAGATTAAAAATATATTTTACAAATCAATCAGGAATCAAACCTCCAAAATTTACTTTTCATGTTAATAATAAAGGATTAATCCATTTTTCTTATGAAAGATATTTAGAAAATAAATTAAGAGAAAATTTTGAACTAGAAGGTACCCCAATTATTTTACAATTTAAGAATAGGAGTGATTAAAATGATTTTTAATACTGACATTAATGCAAAAAGAAATGCAACATATGAATCAACAATTAAGAATTTAGAAAAAGCTAAAGAGCTACTTGAAAAAAGACATAATGATAAAGAGATAAGCGATTCTGAATTTATTAAACGATATAGAGAAATAAGTGAACAAATAAAAAAATATAAACAAGTTATTGGACAAGATTATTAGCATCAAAATGATGCTTTTTTCTTACATTAAAAAACCACTCTATTAGAGTGGTATCTTTATTAGTTTGAAGTATTATAAACGTAATTTTCATACTGTTCTTTTAAAACTGAATCTTCTATTGTAAATCCATAGTCTTCTCTTAATTGTTTAAGAGCTTTGTATGAAATATTATTATCTTCTGAAATTTTTCTATCTGTTAATGTCTTAACTATTTCTTCTTTAGCTGTTTCTAGTGGATCCTTGTCATATTCTTTTGTTTTAAGAATAATATGGTAACCATATTTTGTTTGTACTGGTTCTTTTGAATATTCTCCAACTTTTAAAGCATAAGCAGCTTTTTCGAATTCAGGAGTCATATCTCCGCTTCCAAATCTTCCAAGAGCACCACCATTTGCTGCACTACCATCTTTTGAATATTGTTTAGCAAGTTCAGCAAAGTCTTCTCCATTTTTAAGCTTTTCAATAATTTCTTTTGCTTGATTTAAGGCATTTTGTTTTGCAGTTTCTTTTTCTTCTTCAGTTGCATTATCTGCATATTCTGCAGTAATTAAAATATGGCTTGCTTCGATATCAGCAATAAATTCGTCATTGTAGTAATCAGTTATTTCACTTTCTGATATTTGACTTTTTGCGTAGTCTTTTGTTGCTAATTCTCTTCTATATGATAATTTAAATATTTCATCTAATTCATCTTGACTAGTTACACCATAACGTGATTGTAAATAGTATTCATATGTTTTATATGATTGACTATATATTAAATTATAGTATGTTTCATCATTTTCTTTTTGTAATTTGATATAGTCTTTTTCTTCATCAGAAGTTTCATATTTTTTATCTAATATTTTTTCATCAGTCATATCAAGAAGAATACTTAGTGCATATTTTTCTTTTAATTCGCTATATAAATCATCTACTGCTATTTTGTCATCCTTTAAACTTACTACCGCTTCTTTTCCATTTTCTAATTTAGGTATTTGTTTACATCCAGTTACTAATAATAATACTACTAATGTTGATATTAATATTTTTTTCATATTGTCTCCTTTCTTTGGTACATAAATATAATAGCAAATATTATAAAAATTAACAATAATTTAAAATAAAATAGTTATTTATAAGAACTTTTTTTTAAATAATCCATAAAATAAAATGATTATGGTAAAGGAGGACTATATTATGAATAATTATTCTTCATCTTATGCAATAGTATTAGTTTTATTTATTTTATTGGTAATAATTATCGGTTCTTGGACATAAGGAGGTGTGCCTATGCAAGATAATAATGATAATTGTAGAAATAATAATGGATTTGTCATAATTATTGTAATTTATATTTTATTATCAATAATTCTTGGTGGATATTTTTTTAATTAGCAAGTATTGAAAACTTGCTAATTTTTTTATATAATATCATATAAATTTGGGGGATAATTATGGATAAATATTTAATAAAGGAAGGGTTATCTTCTTTAAGAAAAGAAAGAATAATAATAAATAAGATAATGCTTGCTAATGAACGTGATGATGATTTGTCTTTTATGGCTTTACAGGATATATATAAAGAAGTTTCTCAAAAGACTGATTCAATAGTTGACAATATTTCTAAAGATTTTGATTTAGAAACGTTAAAAAATTTACTTTTGAGAGATAATAATGATAATGAAGAATCTTTGGATAAATTAACTTTACTCAAATTAGTTAATTATAAAATGCTTGATAAACTTAGAGATAGTTGTTCAACTATTGATAGTGCAGTATTTAATGAGGAACATTCTAAATATTTATATAGTACGTATATGTGGTATGTAAAGAACAATGAACTTTCGCAATCAATAAGAAAGTCTTTGCATAATCTTATGTTATTTAAGTTTGTTGGATCAAGTACATTAAGAAATTTTTTCGCTGGTAATTATGATGTTCTAGATTCAATTAGTAATCCAAAAGAAAAATATGACTTTATTCCAGATAAACTTATAAATAAATACTATTACTTATTATTTAATGATTTAATTGAAGATGTGGAAACTAGTGAATTGTTTACTTTATTTTTTAAAGATAAATCATTGTTTGAATCAAATAAAAAATTTAGAACTTTAGGATTTACTGCTATTTCACTTCAGATGATGGATAAAAATATTTTTGTTAAGAATACAGAAAAGCCATTGTCAAAGTTTGTTAAAGAAATACTTAGTGATGCCTCTTTATTAACTGATCAGTATAAAAATGATGAACATAAATTAAAAAGACTTGTTATTAAATTATAAAAAAAGAGTTAGTTTTCTAACTCTTTATTTGTTCATATACATTTTCTATATCTACTAATAGCTCTTTATTACTGCTTTGTGTAATAGAATCATTAGTATATCTTGGTGTTACATGCACATGGTAGTGTTTAATATCTTGTCCATATCCATTGTTTTGTACTAATGTAAGCCCGTCTATTGATAACTTATCTTTTAATAATTTATGTAAATTAAGTATTACATCATGAATATGTGGAATTAATTTCTTATCAATATCTATTATATTTTCATAATGTTTTTTAGGTACAATTAACATATCACCATTAGTTGTTGGGTTAATGTCTAAAAATACTTTAACATATTTGTCTTCGTATATACTTTTACTTGGTATTTCTCCTTTTATAATTTTGCAAAATAAACAATCCATAAATCCTCCTAATTGATAATAGTATAATAACATAAAAATATTTATTTTATTCTATATTTTGTTTATTTAAATATTTATTTTTGTTATAATAATAACGATTAGAGGTGAGACTATGCTTAATATAAAAAAATTAAATGTAGTTGTTGGTGATAAAAAAATATTAAATGATTTTAATATAGAGATAAATGAGGGGGAAATCCATGCGATAATGGGGCCAAATGGTACTGGAAAATCTACTTTATCTAAGGTAATTTTAGGAAATAAAAATTATGAGATTAAGAGTGGTACTATTAAATTTAATAATAAATCTCTTATTGGACTATCTACTGATGAAATTGCAAGACTTGGAATATTTGTATCATTTCAAAATCCTGTTAGCATTGAAGGAGTACAGAATAGTGAATTTTTAAAAACTGCTATTAATGCAAGAAGAGAGAATGCTATTGGACTCTTTGAGTTTGTTAAAATAATTAAAGAAAAAGCTAAAAAACTTGATATACCTGAAGAATTAATTCATAGATCAGTTAATGTTGGTGCAAGTGGCGGTGAAAGAAAGAAAAACGAGGTATTACAATTAGAACTTCTTGAACCTAGTTTTATAATTCTTGATGAAATTGATTCTGGGTTAGATATTGATAGTTTAAAAAAAGTATGTAGTGGAATTAATGACTATTTAAAGGAACACCCCAAAACATCAGTATTAATTATTACACATTATCCTAGAATACTTGAATATATAAAACCTCAATTTGTACATATGATGGTTTGTGGTAAAATTGTTAAAACAGGAAATTATGATTTGGCATTTGAAATAGAAAAAAATGGATATTCTGATACATCTGTTATAGGTAGTGAGATTGAAAATGAATAAATTAATAATAGATAACAATATAGATTCTAATGATATAGTGATAGATGTTGATTCAGATTTAATTGTAGATTTGCAAGATGTTTCTAAGAAAATTACTGTTCATGTTGCAAAAGGTGTTTGTGTACGTGGATTTATTAAAACGCTTAATACTAAAAATGAAATAAAATATTTAATTGATGATGATTGTAAAGTAATAATTAATAAATTATCAGTTAATTCTAGTGAAAATATTATAATTGACTTAAATGGTGATAATTCTTTAATTGATTATCATACAAGTGTTATTAATTATGAGGATAATGATTATAGACAAGTATTAAATCATAATTGTAGTAATACACAAAGTAAGATAATAAATCATTGTATAAATGTCCTTGATGGTAGTTTTAAATTTATAATTGATGGTGTTATTTATAAGAATCTTGAAGAGATAAAATTATCTCAAGATAATAAGATAATTAATCTTAAAAATGGAAAAAGTAATATTTTACCTAATTTATTAGTTGATTCTGATGATGTTGAAGCTAGTCATGCTGCATATATAGGTACATTTGATGAAGATTTAAAATTCTATATGATGAGTAGAGGATTAACTTTAAAAGAATGTGATGATTTACTTATTAAAGCATTTTTATTAAATAATATGAATTTGACAGAGAAGGAACATGATATATATTGTTCAATAATAGAAAAAATAAATAA
>JAEEGL013794702.1_pt1 | contig 18191 bp, 16 predicted proteins | sample 9134231 | NCBI WGS metagenome assembly JAEEGL01 (sample SAMN16246548, study PRJNA631951) | gut metagenome | biome: gut microbiome; feature: rumen; material: fiber-attached | host: Bos | place: Iran: Karaj | collected 2018-10 | reverse complement strand
TGGCCACCATGGTGGAAAGCCGGGACAACTCCACCGGCGGCCATATCAGGCGCACCAGCGAGGGCGTCCGGATCCTGATCGGCAGGCTGAAGAAAGACCGCAGCCGTGTGCTGGATGATGACTTCTGCGAGAATCTGATCAAGGCCGCCCCCATGCACGACCTGGGAAAGATTGCCGTCGACGACGAAATACTGCGCAAGCCCGGCCGCTTCACCCCGGAGGAGTTTGAGAAGATGAAGGCCCATGCGCCGGAAGGCGCCCGGATCGTCCGCGAAATTCTCAAAAACACCGACGACGAACCCTTCAAGGTCATCGCGGAAAACGTCGCGCACTATCATCATGAGCGCTGGGACGGCACCGGCTATCCGGACGGGCTGAAGGGGGAGGAAATTCCGCTGGAGGCCCGGATCATGGCGGTGGCCGATGTCTATGACGCCTTGGTCAGCAAACGTGTTTATAAGGATAAAATGCCTTTCGAAAAAGCCAACGAGATCATCGAGAGCGGCATGGGTACCCAGTTCGATCCTTCCCTGCATGAAGCCTACCGGACCGCCCGTCCCGCGCTCGAAGCTTATTACGCCACTCAGGATTAAGTCAATCCGAAATCTTGTCTCTCGCTGCCAAATCCGTTATAATCACTTGGAGCAAATGGACTGTTTCCTCTGTTTCAATTCTGTCCGTGTTCGCGAAAGGAGCCTCTATGACCGTCAAACGCAGCCTGGTTCTGTTCTTCGCCCTTCTGCTGTTCTGGACCCTGTCCTTCTCCGCCGCAACCGCCGAGGTTTACGTGAACGAAGAAAAGCCGGCTGACTGGGATCAGCGGGATCTGCTGAAGGTCACTTTCTATGAGGAGGTCACCGATGAGGCCATCACGGTCGAATGCGGCGGCAAACTCATGATGGTGGACGGTGGCACCGGCCCGTACTGGCAGCGCTTCTGGCCATATCTGGAAGAGCACGGCATGACACATTTTGACATCATGTACAACTCCCACCCCCATTATGACCATCTGCAGGGGGAGATGTACCTCCTCAAGCTGACCGACATTCAGGTGGACGCGTTTTACTCTCCCTTCCCGGAGGATCATACCCACCGTCTCCAGAAGCAGGCTGTGAAGCTGCTGAAGGACAAAAACATTCCTTATCATCAGGTCATGCCGGACGAACCCTTTTCCTTCGGCGGCGCGGAAATTGTGATGTATTACTGGCCCGAGGGAAGGGATCCCAATGCACTGAGCGGGACGCTGCACATCACCTTCGGGGATACAAAGATCCTGATCCCCTCCGATACGACCGGCGAAGCCCAGCGTTATCTGGTCGGTAAATACGGGGATCAGCTCAGATCCGATATTCTAAAGGTTCCCCATCACGGTCTCGGCCGTATGTTCACCGATTTCCTGCCCGCTGTCCAGCCGAAATTTGCTGTCTACACGTCCTATACCAAGTCGACCAAAACCTGTGACAAACAGCTTCAGAAATATGGCATTCCCTTCATGCACACGAGCGCCGGCACTGTCTTCATGGAAACCGACGGAACTGACTGGTACATCACCCAGGTTCCCCACCTGCTGGACAAAAAAGCCCCGATCCCGAAAAAGAAATAAAAAAAGCCTTGACATAATTTCGGTACCGAACTATAATATGATTGTTCGGTACCGAAATTTTATGTGAAAGGAGTTGTTCCGAATGAACGAAGCGAACAAATCAACCGATTTTGATGTCATTCTTGCCTGTTTAAAGCTCTCCCGGGCAATGCGCCGGTGTCCCCCGCAGCAGGGTCCGCATCCCCACCCGTTCCCGCCGGCGGTCGGCCGCCTGCTGAAATGCGCCGCGGCCAATCCCGGCGTTTCCTCCCGGGAACTCTGCGAAATGCTCGACCTTCGTCCCTCCTCCCTCAGCGAGATTCTCGTCCGCGCGGAGAAGGACGGTCTGCTTTCCCGCGCTGTGGACGAAAACGACCGCCGGGTCCAGCGGGTCTCCCTGACCTCCGAAGGCAGAACAGCCGTGGCCGAGATGGAAACTGCCCGCAATGAGGACGCAAAAAGAAAAACCTCCTGTTTTACGGAGGAAGAAAAAGCTCTTTTCTGCTCTCTGTGCGACAAACTCAGCGAACATATTGAAAAACTGGCCCTGGATCTGCCGGAAGGGATGATGTATGGCCCTCCTGGTTCATTCGCTCCGGAAGGCCCCGACTGTCCTCCCCCCTGTCCGGGTGAAAAACGTCCCGGGTGTCCTCCCTGCCATCCCGGTAAAGGCCGTCCCGGCGGTCCTCCGCTGCCTCCCGGCGGCAGATACCGCTGATGAAAAAAGGCGCCGTCCTGTCGGCGTCTTTCTTCATGCGCTCACTGTTTTTCTTCTGCGGAATCCGCTTCGGAAGCGTTTTCCTCAGGCGGCTCCTCCTGTTTTGCTTCTTCCGGTTCTTCCGGCGGCAGTTTCGCAACCTGCATCCGGGTCACCCGGAATCCGTCCATCTCCGTCACCGTGAACCGTCGGCCCTCCAGTAAGAACGAATCTCCCACTTCAGGGACCTTTTCAAGCATTTCTCCGGCCCATCCTCCCACCGTATCGGCATCATACGCGTTTTCAAGGCCGAATTTTTCCATTAATTCTTCCAATTGCATGTTCCCGTCAACGATCAGCGACCCATCCTCCTGCTCGATCACTTCTTCGCTGATCTCATCATGCTCGTCATAGATCTCGCCGACCAGTTCCTCCAGCACGTCCTCCATGGTCACGATGCCGTCAGTCCCGCCGAATTCATCCAGCAGGATCACCAGATGGGTCTTGGAGGTGCGGAACAGTTTCAGCAGGTTGCTGATCGGCAGGCTGGCCGGCGCAAACACCGGTTCTTTCATAATCCGGGTAATTTCCGTGCAGCCCTCATGGGTCATCTTGTAGAAATCCTTCTCGTTCAGGATACCGACGATATGATCCAGATCCTCGTGATACACCGGGATCCGGGAAAACCAGGTCGCCCGGAACAGCTCTGCTGCTTCCTCGATGGTCGCAGTATCCTCGATGGCAGTCACGTCGACGCGCGGCGTCATGATGTCAGACGCGTCCTGATCGTTGAACTCGATCGCGGAGCGGATCAGTTTCCCCTCATCCTCCTCAATGTCGCCTTCGGTCTGCGCCTCATCGATGATTGTGATCAGCTCTTCCTCGATCTGGTTCTCCTCCGGTTCAGGCTTCACCAGGCGGCTCAGCAGTTTTCGCCACAGGGAGAACAGGAGGTCCAGCGGTTTCATCACAATCATCAGGATCCGGATCGCCGGACCCACAGCCATGGCATATTTCTCCGGCTGCTGTTTGGCCAGCGTCTTCGGCCCTACCTCACCTACGAAAAGGATCACAACCGTCATCACCACGGAGGCGACCGTCGTTGCGAGGTCCTCCTTCCCGGGCATAATCCGCGTTGTGAACAGAAGGGTGGCGATCGCCGTCGCCACGATGTTCACCAGGTTATTGCCGATCAGTACGGTTGTAATCAGAGAGTCATATTTTTCCAGCAGGGAGAGCGCGATCTGCGCCCTTTCCTTCCGGGGACCTTCCACTGTCTTCAGCTTCACCCGGTTGGCCGCAGCAAAAGCCGTCTCCGTCGCGGAGAAGAAAGCGGAAAGCATAATGCACAGAATCAGGGCAAGCCATAGGCCCATGAGATTTATCCATTCCTTTCAAAACTGCATCGCGTACTCAATCGTTCCGCCCCTTGCGGAACAGGAGGATTATATCATGCCATCCTTCCCTTTGCAAGAATCCCCCGGTTGTGAAACCGTGCCGGATATGGTATGATGATTTGTACGTTCAGTTGTGAAAGCCGAAGGGGTGTCACTATGTCCGACTTTTACCGCGCCGTCCACTATGCCTGCGCGGTCTGCGCAGACCTGCAGGTCAGCCGCCTGCCGGTTGATCCTTTCGTGCTGGCGCAAAACGCCGGGATCACCCTTTACCCCCTTTCGTCGGTGATGGGCAGTCCGGGTTTTTTCCCCGAGGACCTGGCCCGCCGCCTGCAGATGTCCTGCGCGGTTACGTTGACCTATCCCACCTTCTGCATTGTCTACCGGGATGACCTGGCCGGCAGCGGCCGCCTCCGTTTCGCCCTTGCACATGAACTCGGTCATCTGGTCATGAACCATTATCGGGATTATCCCGGCCATATGTTCCCCGGTTCCCCGGCGGACAGCGCCCTCGAAGAGGAGGCCGATGCCTTCGCGCGGAATCTGCTAGCCCCTGTCCCGCTGGTGGACGTGATCCGCTATAACCGTCCCCGTCAGGCCCGGGCCGAGGTTTTCGGCTTTTCCCGGCGGGACTGGATCTCCCGGCTGGATGCGCTGGACGGGGATCGCGCCTTCGTGGATGAGGATATGGCCAATACGCTGATCTGGCTGTTCCACGATTATCTGCTGGGCCGCCGCTGCGGCGCCTGCGGCCGTCGCTTTACCGCCGACGGGGAAACCGATGTCTGTCCGGATTGCGGCGCCGCCTCTCCGGACTGGGATCTGTGATTCTCTCCGCCGGAAGAATAACCGTCGCTATTTTTCGCTCTTTGACCTTTATTCGGCGGATCAGCCGCCTTATACTGATCCTGAACAACCAACCAGAAAGGAGGAATCCCCATGGACCCGTTCGCCCTTAACCTGATCATGATTCTCTGTTTCATCGTCGGTTCCGGGCTGATTATTCTGGAAGCGTTCATTCCCGGCTTCGGTGTCGCAGGCATTTTCGGTATCATTCTTGAGGTTGTTGCCCTCTGGGCCACTTGGAGGTTGCACGGTCTTACCACCGCGCTGATTGCCCTGTTCGCGGTGCTGATCCTGATCGGCTTTGCAATCTTCCTGTCCTATCGGAGCGCGATGAACGGCCGCCTCAGCCGCAGTCCGCTCGTTCTGAAGGAGACCGAAACCGTCGGTGCCGCCGCGACCCCTGACCAGTGGATCGGCCGGGAAGGCGTCACTGTGACAGCCCTGCGCCCCGCCGGGGAGATCAATATCGGCGGTGTGCGCCTGAAGGCGGCCAGCAGCGGTGATTTCATTCAGAAGGGAACCGCGGTGCTGGTCACCGGCACGGAAGGCGATCATCTCGTCATCCGGCCCAAAGCCTGACCCCGTTTTTCCCGGCCGTCGTGCCGGATAATGACATCAGACAAACTGTCAAAGGAGGAACATTGATTATGCTGCCGTCTGCTGTTTTGATCCCGATCATCGTTGTTGTCGTGCTCATCGCCCTGGCGATCTTTCTGCACTTTGTCCCCATGGGGCTGTGGATTTCTTCTCTCGCCAGCGGTGTGCACATTCCGATCAGCGCCCTCGTCGGCATGCGGATCCGCCGCATCCAGCCCCATCGCCTGGTCTATCCGCTGATCAAGGCCAATAAAGCGGGCCTGAACCTGACCATCTCCCAGCTGGAAACCCACTATCTGGCCGGCGGTAATGTGGATCGCGTCATCAACGCCCTGATTGCCGCCCAGCGGGCAAATATCCAGATGGCGTTTGAGAAAGCCTGCGCCATCGATCTGGCCGGCCGCGACGTGTTCCAGGCGGTCCAAATGAGCGTTACCCCCAAAGTCATCGAAACTCCCGTCGTCGCCGCGATCGCGAAAGACGGCATCGAGCTTCGGGCAAAGGCCCGTGTCACGGTTCGGACCAACATTGAGCGCCTGGTCGGCGGCGCCGGCGAAGAAACAGTCATCGCCCGTGTCGGCGAAGGCATTGTCACCACCGTCGGCAGCGCTGAAACCCATAAGCAGGTGCTGGAGAATCCCGACCTGATCAGCCGTACTGTCCTCGACAAGGGTCTGGACGCCGGAACTGCCTACGAAATCCTGTCCATTGACATCGCGGATGTGGACGTCGGCCGGAACGTCGGCGCTCAGCTGCAGATGGACCAGGCCGAAGCGGACCGCCGTATCGCCCAGGCAAAGGCCGAAGAGCGCCGCGCCATGGCTGTTGCCCGCGAGCAGGAAATGAAGGCCTCCGTACAGGAGATGCGCGCCAAGGTGGTCGAAGCCGAAGCCGAGGTTCCGCGCGCCATGGCTACCGCCCTGCGGGACGGTAAGATGGGTGTGCTGGACTACTACCAGATGAAGAATACCATCGCCGACACGGAAATGCGCGACGCCATCGCCAAAGCCAGCGCGCCGCAGCAGGCCGAGCCCGAAGCCCGGCCGAAGAAGTAACATGATAAGGAATCTGCAGGAAGGGAGGCGATGACTCAGTGGAACAGTTCTCTCCGATGATCGTGCTGGCTATCATCTGGCTGTGCATCGGCCTGCCGCTTTCCAAAGCCGCCCAGGCGAAAAAGAGAAATGCCGCCGCCCGTTCCGCCGCGGCGCGTGCCGCCGCGCCGAAACCCACCCAGGCGCCGGCACAGGCGCAGGCGCCGGTACGGGCGCAGGGGCCGGTTTGGGAATCCTCCGCGCAGGATCGGCGAATGATGCCCACAATATCCGTCACAGTCAATGACGATTCAGTCTATCAGGGCAGCATGAACGCCTATACCGACGAAGGATACGATCCGTGCCATGAGGGAGATCTGAAAGGTCTGAACCGGGCTGAATCCGCCCCGCCGGCTCAGCCGGCCGGTGATACGCGCGCCCTTCCCTTCGGCTGGACGGGTAGTGATATCGTCCGCGGAATTGTGGTCAGCGAGATCCTGAACCGCAGAAAAACGTCCCGGGCGTCTTAATCCCGGATCTGATCCGGATTTTCCGGGCCGGCCCTGTGCCGGCCCTTTTTTCATTCTTCTCATATCCGTCCGGGAGCGCGCTTTCACCGCCCTTGACAACACTTTGCCGGAGCAACTAAAATATACGATGTGTCTGATTTCTGTGTTCGGGAAGGATTGTTATGAAGAATCACCGCGTCGCATGCTGGCTTCTGATCATCGGCTGCGCGCTTCCTGTGTTATGGCTTTGGAGTGTTTTCATAACCGGTCAGAAAGATATCTCTCAGATTGAGAACCGGACGCTGACCCGTCTCCCCGCCCCGGATCTTTCCGGTTTCGTTTCCGGCCGCTTCCAGAGTGAACTGGAAAGCGCGCTGGGAGATCAGTATCCTTTGGGAGACGGGATCAAAAGCTGTGTCCTGAATATCCGCAATCATATCTCGGCAGCGGAATCGTCCATACTGAAGTCCCTGGCGCCGGATACCGGTTTTTCGTATACGGAAATCACTCCGGGGTTCTATCATTATGCGGACGATACGCGCCGGATCGTCGAAAAACCGTGGAACCATGTGATGGACGCGTCACGCCTGGCTTCCGTCTCGGCTCTGCTGGATCAGGCTGAGCATGTCCGGAAATATGTTTTCTTTGTACGGAATACCCGCGCGCAGGATTTCACCGCTTCGGAAGCGGAAAATAATGCCGCGTTCGATCTGATCCGGTCCGTCATCCGTGCGGACGCTTATGATCAGCTGGCCGTTTCCGGTTATGACGGGTTCTGCGGCTTTTTCTATCAGACGGACCATCACTGGAATCACCGCGGTGCGGATGAGGGATACCGCCGGATCCTGGCCATGATGCTCCCGGATGAAACGCCCCTTTCCCCGGATCGGGAATGGACCTTTGACGTCGTCTTCAACGGTTCCTATGCCCGGCAGACGCGTTTGCTCTGCGCGGATGAGCCGTTCCGGGTATACAGCTATCCATTGCCGAAAATGAAAACGGTTCTGAACGGAAAGAACGGCCGGTACGGACATCAGTCCATATATGAAAAAAACCGTTTTCCGACCGATGAACTCAGAAATCATTATGCCTATTACTACGGCGGCGACTACGGGGAAATCCGGATCGACAGCGGCCGTTCGGATGGAAGGAACCTGCTGATGATCGCGGATTCCTATTCCAATCCGCTCAACCTTCTGCTTGCTTCTCACTTCGACAAAACCTGTATCATCGATCTCCGGTATTACGAAAAGGATACCGGCACGCCTTTTGATATCAGTCGGTATATCTCTGAGCACCGGATTACCGACGTCCTTCTGTTGGGCGATATCGCCTTCTTTGCCGACGCACAGGAGGAGGTGGAAAACTGATGGTTTTTTCGAGTCTCGTCTTCCTGCTGGTTTTCCTCCCGTGCGTACTGATCTGTTATTTTGCAACCTCGTTCCGCCGGGTCCGGAATGCTGTCCTCTGCCTTTTCTCCCTGGTCTTCTACGCGTGGGGGGAACCGGTGTATCTGTTCCTGATGATCGGGCTGATCCTGATCAATTACCTGATAGCGCTCGGAATGCGGGCCGACCGCCCGCGGACTGTGCGGAAAAGCCTCCTCCTGCTCTCGCTGGTATGCTGCCTCGGGTCGATCGGATTCTTTAAATATACGGATTTTCTTCTGTCCGCGGTTAATTCGCTGACCGGACTGGCCATCCCTTCCCCGGGCCTGGCCCTTCCCATCGGCATCAGTTTTTTTACATTCCAGATCATGAGCTATGTGATCGACGTTTATCGCGGAGACACGCCGCCGCAGCGGAATCTACTGAAGCTCGCGACCTATATCAGCCTGTTTCCCCAGCTGGTTGCCGGTCCGATCGTGCGTTACCAGACGATTGCCGGTGAGCTGGACAACCGGCAGGAAACCCTTCCGCTGTTCACGAAGGGACTGCATCGTTTTATCCTGGGGCTGGCCAAAAAGATCATATTTGCCAACGCCATGGCCATGCTCGCGGATACCGTGTTCGACCAGGCGCTTCTCCCGTGCGGCCTGGCGCTGTGGCTGGGCGCGCTGTCCTATATGCTCCAGATCTATTATGATTTCTCAGGTTACAGCGATATGGCGATCGGAATGGGCTGGATGTTCGGCTTCCATTTCCTGGAAAACTTTGATCATCCATATGTGGTATCGTCCGTCACTGATTTCTGGCGGCGCTGGCACATCTCGCTCAGCACCTGGTTCCGGGATTATGTATACATCCCGCTGGGCGGTAACAGAAAAGGGTTCGCGCGCACCGTCCTGAACATGTTGATCGTCTGGGTGCTGACGGGGTTATGGCATGGCGCTTCCTGGAATTTCGTGCTGTGGGGGCTGTACTATTTCTGTTTCCTGTTCCTGGAAAAGCTGCTGGGGCCGGACCGTCAGAAACGCATACCGGCATTCCTGCGCCATGTGGCTGTTCTGCTGATTATACTGGTCGGGTGGATCATATTCCGCGTGGAAAGCCTGCCGCAGATCGGACAGGCGCTCGCCGGACTCGTCCGGTTCGACGGGCAGAGCGCCGCGTTCCTGCTGTCGCACCACGACGCGTTGTATCCTTTGTTTTTGATCCTGCCGGCTGCGCTGGGCTGTCTTCCCCTGGCATCCGCCTTGCGGAAGAGGATTCCGGAATCCGCGGCGGTGTATGTCTCCGCCGTGCTGGATATCCTGCTCTTTGCGCTGTGCATTGCGCTTTTGCTCGGATCAGCTTATAATCCTTTTATCTACTTCAGGTTCTAGGAGGCGCTGATCATGATCAGACGTTTGGCTTCGTTCCTGTTCGCCTGTCTGCTGCTGGTTCCCGCCGCGTTTGCCGACCCGGTGCTGGTGGACGGATTCGCGGATCATCCTGCGGAAGCCGCCATGAGTGAATACCTGGCGTCCCGTCTTTCTGAAATGCTCGGTGTTGAAGTCTCCGTACAGCATGAACCGGATGAACCTGCCGCGGCCAACGCATTCCTCGCGCTTCCGGAAGACGGGGCTGTTCTCCTGGCCGGGCCCAACGCGATCATCTTTTCGCTTCAGGGATATGTGGATCTCGACCTGCGGACCGCGATGACTCCTGTGGCCGAAGTAGCCCGTGCCCGCTGTGTGTTCTGCGGAACCCCGGATATTGGGTCGCTTCTTCCGGATGCCACCCCGGAATCCCTGGCCGCCTGGACGGAGGAGCATCCCTTTGAGTGGAGCCTCTTCCGCACAATGAACGCGGACTATAACGATTACCTCTCGCTTGCAGTCACCGGCGACTTCTCCCTGGACGACGGGTTCTGCGTCGATTACGTGGAAGCGGGACAGATGCTGCAGGACGGCATTTCAGGCATCATCGTCCTCAGCTCCGCCATGATTCCCGGCGGACTGGAATCCTTCGTTCCGCTTTGCGACGCGGATATACCGGGGCTGTGGCAGGGCCTCTTCGTCCGTTCGGAAGGCAGCGAAGCGCTCGCCGGGCAGCTGGCCTCCGCCGTGCCGGATATTCTTTCCTCTCCCGAATGGCTCGCCCTGCTGGAGGACAATGGATATGAAGCATCTCCCTGTCAGGCCTCCGCCGATTTCAGGTCCAAAGTGGAGGAGGAGACGCAGGAGCTGATTTCCTATCTGACAGCTGAAGGCCTGTTTTTCTATGAATGGTAAGAGAAAAGCCCGGGTTTACCGGGCTTTATCCCTGCGCATAACGCATACGGCGTCGTGCAGGACGTTGATGACCAGGATCAGGAAGACCAGATAAATCCAGTAATCCGGGATCGGCAGCCTGTCCAGCGCCTTTTCCAGTCCGAACACCGCGGCAACCATGCCGGCGGCCATCAGTGCCACCGCCGTCCGCCGCTTCCGCTTCCACGCAAAACTCATCAGGATCAGGAATGCCAGCAGGAAGGAAAACAGCTGCTGGGATTTTACAAACCCCCAGATCATATGGTGATCCGCGCGCAGGCTTTCCATCAGGACCTGGACGACTCCCCAAAAGACCAGGAAAGCCGCAAGGAAGGCGAACCCGTGGGGACAGCGTTTATCCGCCGCGCGCCAGGCCAGCAGCCCGGCACAGATCACCAGCACCACTGCCAGCTCAATCAGCCAGACGTTCAGCACGCTGCCAAATTCATCCGGAACGGAAAAGATATTCTCAAACTCCACGTCCATTCCGCGGCCGATCCGGATGTTTTCATAATGCTCTGCGAACCGGGCGGCCGCAATCATCAGGGCAAATGAAGGAACAATCGTCTCGCACGCCTTTTCATCCTTCCGGATCGTCAGCGTCGCGCTGAGCAACACGCCCAGGATCGCGCCAATCATGGACAGGCCGCCTTCCCACCAGCGGAAGATCGCGCCGGCGCCCGCAGTCGAGACATAGAAGATAATAGACGTCAGGCAGTACAGCAGCCGGGAAAACAGGAATCCGAAGCATACCGCCCCCGCCGTAAACAGCAGGTATCCGCGGATCGTTTTCCCTTCCCGCCGTCCTCGCAGCAGGCTGACCAGGAGGAAAAGCCCGACCGCGATCGCAGCCCCGGCCGCGAGGGTGATACCGTACGGCCGGACCGCCGCTGGAATGCGGAAAGGCGTATCCGTATAGTAGGCGTTCTTCATCTCCGCCAGGATAATCCCGTCCGGCACAAAGAGCATCGCGGCCAGGCCGGCCGCGATCAGGATAATTGAAATTCCGGCGGTCATTTTCTTCCCGCTCCTTGCCTTGTTTATTTTCTGTCCGGATCCACCGCGGACGCGAAGTAGATGATGTCGCTCTGCTCCCGTTCGTTATCGGGCATCGTCCATCCGATCAGTTTTCCGTTCAGTACCATCACGCAGCTGAGCCCGCCGTCCAGGTTGTATGCGGACTGGAGCCCCAGCGTCGCCATAAACTCCGCCATCTGCCGATGGTTGCATCCGAGGGAGGAAAGGTCCTTTCCCTGGCAGACGACTGCCACATAGCTCAGCGGTCCGACCTGGCCGATAGCCATGCGGGCCAGTTTTGCTTTGCCATCGAAGAAATAGTCCTCGCGGACATTGCACATCTCGCCATCCTTCACCAGTGCCGGGCCGAAGCTGAAGGCGTTGATGATTTGATGTCCGCTCTGCAGGAAATCGTCGATTTCCGCCTGTTTGTCCTCAGAAGTCAGCAGGTGGAAGTCGGCGTTTTCATCGATAATCAGAATATCCTTCAGGGGATCCGGATCTTTCCGGTACATCTCGCCCTGGCGGTACACAAATATATCCCGGTCCCGCTGGATATAGTATTCCCCGTTGATCGCGAACACCGCATTGCGGGCTTTTGCCATCCGGGAAGGCCGCGCTGTTTTGTTCTCGTTCGGCACCCCCGCGCAAACCGTGCGCAGCTGAGTCGGACTCTTGATTGTGACCCACACCACCAGGAAGTTAACATCATTATACCGCATCAGTTCCTTCCGGACGGTAATGCTCTCATCCTCGTACCCGTCCTCCGTGACGCAGGCCGGATCCGGCGGGAAACCGCCTACGCTGATATCCAGCGGAAGCGCGTACGGATCGTCCGTCGCCTCGCCGGCCGCGCCGGCACAGCAGGCGCACATGACCGCCGCGAGCAGAAGGATCCCCAGCAGCTTTTTCATCTGATTCTGTCCCCCAAACGAGTTCTGACTGCCGGCCCGGGACATGCCCGCAGCCGGATTTTCGGTGTTGATTATAGCATGCCCGGCGGATGTATGTCAAAACCGGCGGAAGCTGTCCCTGCACTTTTCCGGCTTTTCAAAAGCGCTCCTCCATGGTACAATCGGAAGCACAGAAAGAACAGGAAAAGAGGCTTCCGCCATGATCCGCCGATATACTTTCGGGAACCCTGTTGATACCGATGCTGTGTTCCGGCACCTGCCCGCGGAAGACGGGAACGTGCCGTATTTCACCCTGTCCCGGGACGGGGAGAAGGTAATCCTGACCGTATCCCTTTCTCCGGACGAAATCCTGTTTGGCCTTGGTGAATCCGTCCGGGGGATCAATAAACGCGGTTTCCTGTTCCGTTCCTGGTGCAGTGATGTGTTTAACCACACGGAGAGTACGGAGAGTCTGTACGGATCCCATAACCTGCTGGTATTCTTCAGCCCGTCCCGCCTGTTCGGCGTATACCTGGATGATCCGGGGCTGGTAACCTGGGATTTGGGATATACCCGCTCGGATACTGCCGTTATTACTTCGGAAAACGGGAACCTCGACCTTTATATCATCGAGGAGGATTCCCTGTGCGGAATCGCCCGCGCCTTCCGCCGCCTGACCGGCCGCAGCTATCTGCCCCCCCGCTGGGCGTTCGGATATATTCAGAGCCGCTGGGGATACGCCAGCGAGCAGGAAATCCGCGCTGTGACGGAGGAACACCGGAAACGCCATATCCCGCTCGACGCCGTTTGTATGGATATCGATTACATGGTCGATTTCCGGAATTTCACATGGAAACCGGACGCTTTCCCGGACCTGAAAAAGTTCAGTGCGGAGCTGAAGGAGGACCACCTGCGCCTGGTGCCCATTATCGACGCGGGCATTCCCGCCAGCCCCGGTGAACCGGCCTATGACAGCGGCAAAGCATGCGGCGCGTTCTGCAAAAAGGAGGACGGTTCTGATTTCGTCGCTGCCGTATGGCCCGGGCGCTGTGTTTTCCCGGATTTTCTGCGCGCCGACGTCCGCACCTGGTTCGGAGATCTTTACCGGCCGCTGCTGGAGGCGGGGATTGAGGGCTTCTGGAACGACATGAACGAACCTGCCCTCTTCTTCACGGATGAAGGAATTTCGGATGCGTTCAGCCGCGCCGGTCAGTTCCGTGACGGTCAGGTGGAATACGAGACCATGTGGTTCATCAAGGATGCCTTCAACGGTATCGCCAACAATATGGCGGATTACCGGCGGTTTTACCATACCGTCGAAGGCCGGTCTGTCCGGCATGACCGGGTCCATAACCTGTACGGCGCGCATATGACCCGCGCCTCCGCGGAAGGCTTCCGCCGCTTTGATCCGGATCGGCGGTTCCTGCTGTTTTCCCGTTCTTCCTTTATCGGCGCGCACCGCAACGGCGGTCTCTGGCAGGGAGACAATTTTTCCTGGTGGAGCCATCTGAAGATGGCGCTGCAGATGCTGCCGAACCTGAACCTGTGCGGTTTCCTCTACAGCGGATGCGACCTGGGCGGATTCGGCTGCAATGTTACGGAGGACCTGCTCGAGCGGTTCCTGCAGCTGGGCGTATTCACGCCGCTCATGCGGAACCATTCCGCCCTCCACACCCGGGAACAGGAGATTTATCGTTTCTCCACATGGGAAATCATGCGGGATACGGTATCTGTCCGCTATGCGCTGCTGCCCTTCCTGTACAGCGAGTTCATGAAAGCCGCCCTGACGGACGGCATGTACTTCCGTCCGCTGGCTTTCGATTATCCGGCGGATGCGCGGGCTGTCCGGGTCGAGGACCAGCTGATGCTCGGCGAAGGGTGTATGATCGCTCCCGTGCTGGAGCAGAACGCTGTCGGAAGGTATGTTTACCTGCCCGAGGATATGCTGATGGTCCGGTTCCGTTCCGCATCGGATTACGATCTGATTCCTCTGGACAAAGGCGACCACCGGATCAGTCTTGGGCTGAACGAATTCCCGCTGTTCATGAAAAAAGACCATCCTCTCCTCATCTGTGCCGGCGGGGAATCCTCGGAAACGCTGGACGACCGGCATTTCACCGTCCTGTGCCGCACAGACCGGCCGGTCGGATACGATCTGTACCGGGATGACGGAACAGATCCGCGGCCGGATCTTTCCGCCTCCCTGACACACATGACGTTCGACCCGTCTCAGGCTCCCGCGTCCCGGGTTCCCGGGGTTGCAATTTCTTCCGTACTGCTATAGAATAGTAATGTTATGGACGGACATTTGTTCCATAGCCGGATAACAGCGTTCGAAGGAGGATGTATTCCATGGCAGCGGATTACGTATTCATGACAGACAGCGACAGCGACCTGCCTTTTCACCTGAAGGAGAAGTACGATATCCCGGTCGTCTACATGCCTTACGCGCTGGACGGGAAAGAGTATTTTGATGATCTAGGCCAGATGCTGGATCATAAAAGCTATTATGATAAAATGCGCGCCGGCGCCACACCGGTGACCTCCGCGCTGAATGAGGAAGCTTATCTGGAGTATTTCGAGCCTGTCCTGAAGGAAAAGGACCTGCTTTTCGTCGCGTTTTCCAGCAAGCTCAGTTCCACGCTGCAGTCCGTCTATGCCGCGCGGGAGGAACTGCTTGAAAGGTATCCGGAGCGGAAGTTCACCGTTGTGGATACTCTGAGCATCTCCGGGCCGCAGACGCTGCTCGTGCTGAAAGCCCATGAAATGTACCGCGCCGGCAAGCCGATGGACGAAGTGGCCGCCTGGCTGGAAGCGAACAAGCTTCGTTCCCAGGCGTATTTCACCGTCGATGATCTGAAGTATCTCAAACGCGGCGGCCGGATCTCCGCGATGGCTGCCACAGTCGGCACCATGCTGGATCTGAAGCCCATCATCGTTGAAGCCTCCGACGGCACCCTGCAGGCCGGGGATAAAGTCCGCGGCCGGAAAAAAGCGATCGCGTACATCGTGGACAAATGCGTGGAAGCGGAGCCTGACCCGGCGGAAAGTCCCATCATTATCATGCACGCCGACGCGCCGGAAGATGCGGAACGGGCAAAGAATCTGCTCCTTCAGAAGATCCCGGATGCCGATGTGCTCCTGGTTCCCGTCGGTCCCGTGATTGGCGCCCATGCGGGCCCCGGCGTCCTCGCCGTCTGTTTTATCGGAAAGAACAATCGCCCCTGATTCCCGGGCAGATCAACGGACTGTGATTGATCACAGTCCGTTTTTTGATGCCCTGTTTCATATTCAAAAACGGCGCCTGCTGTACAGGCGCCGCGGAGAAGAAGGGAAAAGGATCAATGGATTATCACGGACTTGGCATCGCCGCGTCCCGGACAGACGCGCTGCTGACGGCGTCAGCCGCCTCTTCCGTCCTGCCGATCAGCAGGACTGCCACAGCCTGCATGCTGGAGTCCACGCCGAGTTTCTCGCAGATCTGGTCGTGGTTCACGCCGTTCAGGCTCATCGTGGGAGATGAAACAATCTTGACGCCGTATCCCAGCGCCGACGCGGCAATGACCATGTTCTGGGTGGCCAGTCCGCAGTCGTATTCCGGTGCCGGGGACTGGGACGATGTGCTCCGGTAGATAATGATGGCCAGCGGTGAATCTCCCAGGGACGCTTTGGCCGCTCCGGTCTGTCCCGCCGGCATTGCGGGCATTCCGCTGCTCGCGCCTTCACCGTCGCCTTCCGGTGCCGCTGGCATTCCGCTGCTGGGGCCTTCCCCGTCACCGGTCGGTGCCGCGGGCATTCCGCTGCTCGCGCCTTCACCGTCGCCTCCAGCCGGTACTGCTCCTGCGCCGCCGAAACCCATACCGCCCGATCCGCCGAGTTCCTTCATCAGGTCCTGGTTGGTAATGGCGACAAAAAACCAGGGCTGCTGGTTGATCGCGCTGGCCGTCGATACGCCGGCCTGCAGGATCGTCCGGATATCTTCATCCGGAACGGCTTCGGAAGTAAATGCCTGCGCGGTTCCGGTGTTCAGGATGGTATCCACCAGGCTTTCCGCTCCGGCGGACGCAGTCATGCAGATAACCATTGCCAGCGCCAGCAGCGCAGACAGGATCGAAATACGGCTCTTTTTCATACGGATACTCCTTTCGCGGTGGTATTCTGTAAGTTCATCCATACCATACCGCAAGAATATAGCGGATAAGTGAACAGTACGTGAATCTTCTGCTCCGGACTCTGTCTGCGGGACAGACAAACCCCCGGGCATTGCCCGGGGGCTGACAGGATCCGGCGTTACCGCAGGAATCCGTTGATAATCTGTTCTTCCGCTTCGGCTTCGGTCAGTCCCAGCGTCATCAGCTTGATCAGCTGTTCACCCGCAATCTTGCCGATGGCAGCCTCGTGGAACAGGGAGGCATCCACATGGTTTGCTTCAAGTCCCGGCACTGCCAGGATCCGCCCCTGGTCCATGATGATCGAGTCGCATTCCGTATGCCCGTTGCAGGGCGCGTTGCCGACGATTTTCGCGTCGAATTTCTGGAAGGACCTGTCCCGCGCTACGCTGCGGCTGACCACGTCCGCGCTGGCGCCTTCGCCGTTCAGCGTAACGACATAGGTGCTCACAGCGTTCTGCTCCCCGTGTGTCATCAGCCGTTCCCGTACCGTCAGTTTCGCTCCGGCCGCCAGTTCCGCGGTCGTGGTGCGCACCGTATCGTCCACGCCCTTGATCTGGACCATTTCCATCTCCATGGTGCTGCCTTCGGCCATGTATACTTCCGTGCCCGGGTTCAGGATACGTTTCCCGCTGCCTTCGCCTGATCCGTAGTGTTTCTCCACATACCGGACCTTCGCGCCGCGTTCCAGGTAGAACCGGTGGATACCGTCGTGCTGGGAATCCTGGTTTCCGCAGTTGTCGATGCCGCATCCGGCCACGATCACCACGTCCGAGTCCTCACCGATAAAGAAGTCGTTATATACGACCTCCTTCAGGCCGCTCTGCGTCATGACGACCGGGATATGGACGCTTTCCCGCCGGGTGCCGGGCTTGATCCGGATTTCCAGTCCGCTGACGTCTTCCTTGGATGTGATCTCGATGTTCGCCGTGGATCTCCGCCCGGCCGCCTGGCTGTTTGAGCGGATGTTGTAAGCGCCTTCCGGCACTTCATGAAGGTCAGCGACTTCCCGCAGGAGCCGCTTCTGAATCTCGTCCAGCTGCATCATACGGCTCCTCCTTCCCGGCCCATGGCCCGGATATGGCCTTCACATTCCATGGACGCAACCGCTGCCCCGGCATGCAGTGCGGGCGCCATTTCCTCCCGGCTTCCCTGCCGGTCCACAACGCCGTCCCTGATGACAATGATCTCATCCGCGATATTCAGGATCCGCTCCTGATGGGAAATGATCAGGATGGAACTGTCCGCGATTGTCTCCCGCATCCGCTGGAACACGTCAATCAGGTTCCGGAAGCTCCATAGGTCAATCCCGGCTTCCGGTTCGTCAAATACGGACAGCTTCGCGTTCCTGGCCAGCACGGTGGCGATCTCAATCCGTTTCAGCTCGCCCCCGGACAGGCTTGCGTTCACCTCCCGGTCCATATAATCCCGGGCGCACAGGCCGACAGAAGACAGATACTCGCACGCGTCCGCGACAGACAGCGTTCTCCCTGCCGCGATGCGGATCAGGTCCAGCACACGGATGCCTTTGAATCGTACCGGCTGCTGGAAGGCATAGCTGATCCCCATCCGTGCGCGCTCTGTTATATTTTTCTCCGTAATATCCTCGCCGCCGAAAAAAATACGCCCGCCGGTGGGCTTCTCAATGCCGGCGATCAGTTTTGCCAGCGTGGATTTCCCTCCGCCGTTCGGCCCGGTGACCACGATCAGTTTTTGATCCGGGACCGTAAGGCTCACGTTCCGGATGATCTCCTTGTCCTTTCCTTCCGAGTCAACC
>JAEEGL011264766.1_pt1 | contig 18192 bp, 10 predicted proteins | sample 9134231 | NCBI WGS metagenome assembly JAEEGL01 (sample SAMN16246548, study PRJNA631951) | gut metagenome | biome: gut microbiome; feature: rumen; material: fiber-attached | host: Bos | place: Iran: Karaj | collected 2018-10 | reverse complement strand
CTTCGAGGACCTGAACAAGCACACCAGCCTGCTCAAGTGCGGCATCCCGTACCCCAACGACGTTCCCGACGACATCGAGCTGCACTTCAACGAGACCTACCGTCCCTACGGCCCCTACGGTGCCGCCGGCTGCGGCGAGGCCCCGCTGGACGCTCCTCACCCCGCCATCCTGAACGCCATCTACAATGCCACCGGCGCCCGCGTCACCCGCATCCCGGCCCTACCCGAGAAGGTGCTCGCCGCGCTGAAAGAGCTGGAGAAGTAAGACTTTCCAAGCGATCATACCCGTGTTATAATGGGGATGTGGGACGATTCCCACATCCCCATTTCCTTTCAGATGCGAAACGGTGTTCCGCATTCGCGATCCCCACGCGGCTTTCTTTCCGCATTCCGAATTCTGTCATCCGGGAGGGACGATCCATGAGCCAGATCCAGGAACGGGGCTCCACCCACGTCTATAAAGTCAACAAGATCTCCAAGGAGGAGATGGAGGACATGGTGGCCCGCTGCGTCTACGAGGAGCCGCCCTTCTGCAGCGCCGCCTGCCCCCTGAAGCTGGACGCCCGCGCCATGCTCAAGGCCGTGGCCGAGGGCAATTTCAAAAAGGCCCTGCAGCAGTATGAAAAGATCGCCCCCTTCCCCCTGATCCTCTCCGCCGGCTGCGAGGCCCCCTGCGAGGGCAAATGCCGCCTGGGTGAGGTGGGGGAGAGCCTGGCCATCCGCCGGATCGAGCAGGCGGTCGCCCGCTACGGCGAGCAGTCGCGGCTGGGGGGCGTGTTCCGCACCAGCAAGCGGCAGAAGGTGGCCATCTTCGGCTCCGGGCTCTTCGCGCTGTTCCTGGCGGGGGAGCTGGAGAAGAAGGTCTACCCCCTGACGGTATTCTGCGCGGAGCCCGACCTGGAGAGCTTCCTGCGCCGGGAGACGGAGTTCCTCGACGAGGAGGCCTTCGCCCTGGAGCTGAAGCGGCTGGGGCGCAAGGACATCCGTTTTGAGTTCTCCTGCGAACTCACCCGGGACTTCTTCCAGGAGAAGCGGGGAGAGTTTCAGGTGCTCTGCGCCTCGGAGGCGGCGGCCCGGACCTTCTTCCCGGAGGCGGTGTGCACCCCGGAGCTGATGATCTTTGAGCGGGAGAATCTGGTCATGGGCTGCGGCAGCGGCGTCATGGCCGCCGCCTTCGGCGCCAAAAAGGCGGCGCTGACGGTGGACCGGCTGGCCCAGCGTCTGGACCCCCGCAACACCCGGGGCCAGGAGGGGGCCGTGGAGAGCCGGCTTTACACAGACCTTTCCCAGGCAGCGGAGCTGCGCCGGGTGGACCCCGGAGAGGGGGGCTACACCCGGGAACAGGCCATCCGGGAGGCTGCGCGCTGCATCCAGTGCCGCTGCGAGGAGTGCCTGAAGAGCTGCGCCTACCTGAAGCACTATAAAAAACACCCCGGCCTGCTGGCCCGGGAGATCTACAACAACACCCAGATCATCATGGGCGACCACCAGCTCAACAAGCCCATGAACGCCTGCGCCCTCTGCGGCCAGTGCACGGCGGTCTGCCCCAACGGCTTCGACATGGCCCGGGTCTGCCACCTGGCGCGGCAGAACATGGTGTCCACGGACAAGATGCCCCTGGCCCCCCATGAGTTCGCCCTGCTGGACATGCTCTTTTCCAACAACGAGGCCTTCCTCGCCCGGCCCCAGCCGGGCTTTGAGACCTGCCGCTACGTGTTCTTTCCCGGCTGTCAGGCCGCGGCCGTGGCCCCGGAGACGGTGAAGGCCGCCTACGAGGACCTGTGCCGGCGCCTGGAGGGCGGCGTGGGGCTGCTGCTGGGCTGCTGCGGCGCCATCTGCGACTGGGCCGGCCGCTACGAGATGGAGGAGCAGACGAGAGAATTCCTGGACCGGGAGCTGAGCAAGCTGGGGGACCCGGTGGTCATCGCCGGCTGTCCCACTTGCGCCAAAGAGCTGCGGAGCCATCCGGGGCTGCGGGTCAGGGGCGTCTGGGACGTGCTCCTGGAGCTGGGCCTGCCCGCCGGGGCCAGGGGCCTGGACCGGCCCGCCGCCCTCCACGACTCCTGCGGGGCCCGGGGCGACCCGGAGACCCAGAGCGCCATTCGCCGGCTTGCCGCTCTCCTGGGCTGCGAGCTGCTGGACACCTCCGACGAGGGGGACCGCGCCCCCTGCTGCGGCTACGGCGGCCTCACCGCCTACGCCAACCGCGAGGTGGCCGGGGAGCTCACCGACAAGTGTCTGGAGCGCAGCGGCGCGCCCTATATCAGCTACTGCATGGCCTGTCGGGACCGCTTCGCCCGCCGGGGCCGGGAGTCCCGGCACATCCTGGAGCTGTGCTACGGCACCGACGCCGGTGCGCCCCCGGATATCAGTGAGAAGCGCCGCAACCGCCTGCTGCTGAAAAAGGAGCTGCTGAGGGAAATCTGGCGGGAGGAGCCGAGAGAGATGAAGCTGGATTACGAGCTGGGCTACACGGACGAGGCCCGGCGCATGATGGACGAGCGCATGATCCTCACCGACGACGTGATCGCCGTGATGGACGCCTTCCGGGAAAACGGGGAGGCCATCGTGGATGAGGACGGACTTCTGGTGGCCCGCAGGCGGGTGGGCAACGCCACCTTCTGGGTCAAATTCAGCCCGACGGACGGGGGCTATCTGGTCCACCGGGCCTACAGCCACCGGATGAGAGTGGAAAAACGGGAGGGCTGACGTCGGAAGAAACCGACCGCGTTCCGCTTCCGGGAAAAGCAAAAGGCGTCCCCCAAGAATGGATGAATCGTGAGCGCAAAGCGCAGGAGAAGAGCAATGGCCATCGAGAAAAACTATTACACCATCGACCCCCAGGGGAAGATCCTGTGTCACAAGTGCGGCGTGCCCCTCGTCAAGGGCAAGGCCAAGTTCCTGTATCTGGACAACGGCTTTCCCGTGGAGCTGCCCGTGTGCCCGGTCTGCGGCTTCGTCTACGTGCCGGAGGAACTGGCCCTGGGCAAGGTGGCGTCCGTGGAGCGGGCGCTGGAGGACAAGTGAACCGGCACCCGGGCGGCGTGGAGCACACCCGCCGCATGCTGGCCCTGGCCCGGCTGCCCGAGGGCGCCTCGGTGCTGGACCTGGGCGCGGGAGACGGGGAGACCCTGGCCCTGCTGCGTTCCCTGGGCTACGCGGCCCGGGGGATCGACTGGGAGCCCCGGTCGGAGACGGTGGAGCGGGGGGACCTGCTCCGCGCCCCCTTTCCCGACGGCAGCTTCGACGCGGTGCTCAGCCAGTGCGCCTTCTTTCTGTCCGGGGACGTGCCCGGCGCCTTTCGGGAGGCGTACCGGCTGCTGAGACCGGGGGGGACGCTCCTGCTGTCGGACCTGTGTTTTGCGCCCCTTCGCCCCCCGGCGGAGGCGGCGGGCTTTCGCATCCTCTGCCAGGAGGATCTGACGGAGGCCTGGAGGGAGTATTATCTGGAAGCGCTCTGGCGGGAAGAGCTGCCCTGCTGTGAGATCCCCCGGGGGAAGAGCAGCTACCTGCTGTTGATCGGAAGAAAGGATGGATAAGGATGGACCTGTTTGACCGCGTGCTGGAGCTGAGCCGCTACGGCTATTTCTGCAGCCAGATCCTGGCGATCCTGATGCTGGACGTCCTGGGGGAGGAGAACCCGGGGCTCGTCAAGGCCATGGGCGGCCTCAACGGCGGCGTGGGCTTTTCCCAGGGCTGCTGCGGCTGCATGACCGGCGGGGCCTGCCTCATTTCCTACTTCACCGGCAAGGGGGAGGACACGGGCATGGACCACCCGGAGCACAAGAGCGCCATGGGGGAGTTCACCCGCTGGTTCGAAGACGAGATCACCGCCGACTACGGCGGCGTCGACTGCCGGGACATCACCGGCGGCAACCCCGCCAAGCGGGTGGAATACTGCCCGCAGATCATCGCCGCCACCTTTGAGAAGTGCATGGAGATCCTGCAGGAGCGGGATCTGCTGTGAGTACGGCGGAACGCTCCCGGCTGGACGCGCTGATCCGGGAGCAGGAGAGGATCGAGCGCGTGGACAGAGAGACCATCGAGGCGATCCAGCTGAAAAAGCTGAATCGCCTTCTTACCAGGGAACGGAGACGGGGCGGCTTCTACCGGGACCTGCCGGCGCGGCTCCTGAGTCTGGAGCGCCTGTCGGATCTGCCCTTCACCACCGACGAGGACCTGGCCCGTCACGCCCCGGAGCTGCTGCTGTGCTCCCAGGCGCAGATCCAGCGCGTGCTGTCCGACGCCACCTCCGGCACAACCGGGGCGGCCAAGCGGGTCTTCTACACCGAGGGGGACCTGGAGAACACCGTGCGCCTGTACATGGCGGGCCTGGGGGAGCTCATCTTCCCCGGCAGCGTCGCTCTGGTCTGCTTCCCCTTCTCCGGGCCCTTCGGCCTGGGGGAGCTGATCGCGGAGGCGATCGGCCGCCTGGGCGCCCGGGCGGTGAAGGCGGTGCCGGGCCTGCGCTACGCCGAATACGCCGCGCTTCTGGAGCGGGAGCGGCCGGACAGCTTCGTGGGCATGCCGGTGCAGCTGCTGAGCCTGCTGCGCGTGTGCGGCCGGGGGAGCCTGCGCCGGGCCCTGGTCAGCGGGGACGCCTGCCCCGAGGCCGTCACGGATGGCTGCGAAAGGCTCCTGGGCTCCAGACTCTTCCCCCACTACGGCTCCCGGGAGATGGGCATGGCCGGAGCCGTCTGCTGCCGGGCCCACGCGGGCATGCACCTGCGGGAGAACCACGTCCTGGCCGAGATCGTGGACGGGGACGGCCGGCCCCTGCCCCCCGGAGAGCGGGGGGAACTGGTGATCACCACCCTGGGTATGGAGGCCATGCCCCTCATCCGCTACCGCACCGGCGACTATACCCGCATCCTGCCGGGGGTCTGTCCCTGCGGCAGCGAGACGGTGCGCCTGGACCGGGTGACCCGTCGGGAGGGCGGCCTGTCCGTCCCCGCCCTGGACGAGATCCTGTTTGCCGACGAGGCGGTGGCGGACTGTCGGTACGAGGCCTCGGAGAAGGAGCTGCGCGTCCTGGCCCTCACCCGGGGGACCCCGGACGAGGCGGCCCTGCTGGCCCGGCTCCGGGCCCTGGTCCCGGACCGGGAACCGATCCTGTGCCTGCGACCGGCGGGGGAGGAGGACCGGGCCCTGTATCCCGGCAAGCGCGTCCTGCCGCGCCCCTGAGGGCTTTCCCGCCGAAAAAAGAATTTGAAATATCCCTTTCCTTTCAGGTCCCTCTAAGGTTCGGCCCTTAGAATGGGGCCAGACCAAACGGAAAGGAAGGTTTTCCACATGAAGAACAGAAACTGGATCAAAAAGCTGGCGGTCGTCCTGGCCGCGGCTCTCTGCGCGGCTCTGGGACTGATGGGCTGCGCCTCCAACACCGTCGCCGCGCCGGAGGATGCCGCCCCCGATCTGGTGGCCGCTGCCACCCCCGACGCCGGCTCCGGGATGCCCGGCTTCGGCGGCATGATGCCCGGCGACGAGAGCTACACCGGCGAGATGCCCGACGGCAGCCCCCTGGTGAACGCCGACGAGCTCTTCAGCGAGCGGGACCTGGAGCAGGAGCCCGACCTGAGCGAGGCGGTCTTCCTCACCGTCAAGAGCGGCGAGGACCTGACCCTCACCCAGGCGGGGGTCTACGTGCTCTCCGGCACGGCCGGGAACGTCACCGTCATCGTGGACGCGGCGGACGACGCCAAGGTCCGGCTGGTGCTGGACGGGCTGGACCTCACCAACGAGGACTTCCCCTGCATCTACGTCAAAAACGCCGACAAGGTCTTCGTGACCACCGTCTCCGACAGCAGCCTCAGCGTCACCGGCGCTTTCCGCTCCGACGGCGACACCACCACCGACGCCGTCATCTTTTCCAAAGACGACCTGACGCTCTCCGGCACCGCCAAGCTGACGATCTCCTCCAGCCAGCACGCCGTGGTGAGCAAGGACGATCTGAAGATCACCGGCGGCAGCTATGAGATCACCGCGGCCGACAAGGGACTCAAGGCCAAAGACTCCGTCCGCATCGCCGGGGGCGAGATCGCCCTCAGCACCGGGGACGACGGTATCCACGCGGAGAACGACGAGGACGACAGCCTGGGCTGGGTCTATCTCGGCGGCGGCGCCCTCACCATCGACGCCGGGGACGACGGCATCCACGGGGAGGCCTTCGTCCAGATCGACGGCGGCACACTGGACATCAAGGCCGGCGAGGGCATCGAGGGCACCGCCGTGCAGATTAACGGCGGCGAGATCTCCATCGAGAGCTGGGACGACGGCGTCAACGCCGCCAACAAGTCCTCGGCCTACCCGGTCTGCTTCCAGATGCACGGGGGCTCCCTCACCATCGTCATGGGCGCCGGCGACACCGACGGGATCGACTCCAACGGCAACATCCTCATCACCGGCGGCCTCATCGACATCACCGGCAATTCCTCCTTTGACTACAACGGCGCCGCGCAGTTCACCGGCGGAATCGTCATCGTCAACGGCCAGGAGCTCAGCGAGATCCCCAACCAGATGATGGGCGGTCCCGGCATGGGCGGCGGTCCCGGTATGGGCGGCGGCCCCGGCATGGGCGGCGGTCCCGGCATGGGCGGCGAACCCGGACAGGGCGGCGGACGGCGCTGATCCGACAGAAAGAAAGAGCCCGGCACCACAGGTGCCGGGCTCCTCTTTTTTCTTATGCGGTTTTTTCACGCGCCGTAGAGCTCCTCTTCCCGGACGCACTCGCTCTTGATGCGGCCCACCAGGGCCTGCAGGGCGTCCACCACGTGGGGGCGGATGTCCCCGGCGACGAGCACCAGCATGATGTCGTCCCCGATACTCAGCTCTCCCTCGTTGAGCCAGACGCGCACAATCCCGATCCCGGGCATGGCCCGGGCGGCCTCCGCCGCCGCGTCCACCTTCTCCCGGTCGTAAGAGAAGCGCATCCCGGTCACCGCCGGCGCGTTCTCGTCTCCCTGCCGCACCCGGGCCCGGGCGGTCTGGCGGACCACCCCGTTGTGCACCAGCACCATGCCGCAGTCCGCCGCCGCGGGGTCCTCCCGGGCCTCCCGCAGCCAGACGTCCACCGACGGCCGTTCCCGCTTCATATGCTGCCTCCCTCCGCCGCGACGCGGCGCTTTTTTCTGCCCGTATCCTACCACAAAACCGCCGGAATGGAAAGCCCTCATTTGAAAAACCGCCGCCCGGCCTTTTTGCGCCCCCCACAGCACGGCAAAAGGGGAAAAAGGGGGAGATCCGGGGAGAAAAACTCTCTGTGGGATTGAAAAAATTCTTGCGCTGCAGACATAAAGTTATTATAATATAACATTAAGAGAGTATGTCGATTTTTCGGGTCCCCGCGTTTTTATGGCCGCGGGAGGCCTGCGGAGCGGCCGCTTTCAAAGAGTGGCCCGGCCCTGCCGGACCCGCAACGGAGGTATCGTATGAGCAAAACGTGGAAACGGCTTCTGTCTCTTGCGCTGGCCGTCTGCATGATCCTGTCCCTGGGTATGACGGGCTATGCCGACGACGGCGAGGAGGGGACGATCTCTCTCGTCCCGGAGGAAGACCAGAACGAGCCGGCCCCCGCCCAAGATGGGGAGGCGCTGGAATCCTATGCACTTGATCCCGACACGCTCCATGTCCCCAAATTGGGGCAGGAGGATCCCGAGGCGGGCGCCATCGCGCTGATCGACGGCGAAGATGCGGTGGACCTGAACGAAGTGGTCCGCGTGTCCATTTTCCTGGACGAGCCCTGCGCGCTGGAAGCGGGCTACACCGTGGAGACCGCGGCTGAGGCCGGCTCCTACCGCGACGGTCTGCGCGCCCGGCAGGACGCCTTGACCGCCCAGATCGAGAGCGTCATCGGACATCCTCTGGTCGTGCATTGGAACCTGACCCTGGCGGTCAACGCCATCTCCGCCGAGCTGAGCCTGGGCGAGATGGAAAAGGTCGCGGCCATCCCCGGCGTGAGTGACGTCCAGCGGGAGAATCGGTACCTCCCCATGGAGGGGACTGCCGAGCCCAACACGGCCAACACCAGTGAGAACATGGTGGGCGCCGTGGCCGCCTGGAACGACGGCTACACCGGCGCGGGCAGCCGCGTGGCCATCATCGACACCGGCATCGACCCGAATCACCAGTCCTTCAACGCGGATGCCTTTGACCACGCCATCGACGAGACCGGCAAGACCGTGGAGCTGATGGACAGCATCCCCACCAGCGGTCTGAACGGCGCCGGCGTCCGCTTCAGCGACAAGATCCCCTACGGCTATAACTATATCGATAAGAACACCACCATCGACCACTCCCACGACACCGCGGGCAACCACGGCTCCCATGTGGCCGGCATCGCCGCAGCCAACCGCTTCATCAAGAACGGCAGCAGCTATGTGGACGCCGCCTCCACCGTCGGCGCCGTCGGCATGGCGCCCGACGCCCAGCTGCTGATCATGAAGGTCTTCGGCTCCGGCGGCGGTGCCTATGACTCCGACTACATGGTCGCCATCGAGGACGCCATCGTCCTGGGGGCAGACGTGGTGAACCTGTCCCTGGGCTCCGCCGCCCCGGGCTTCACCTTCTCCGATACCACCAAGTATCAGAACATCCTGAACAGCCTGGCCAGTGAGAACAACGAGAAGATGGTCGTGTCCATCTCCGCCGGCAACTCCTATGATTTCGCTTCCTTCACGGAGGACCGGAGCCTCTACATCGAGGACGTGAGCATGCACACCGGCGGCAGCCCCGGCTCCTTTGTCAACAGCCTCTGCGTTGCCGCTGCCCAGAATACTCTTACCAAGGGTATGCCCATGCTGTTCAACAACGGCCTGGACGTGTACTACTATGAGTCCACCGGAAACGAGGAAGATGGGACCACCTACACCAATCCCGAGCTGGTCACCATCAAGGGTGAGCACGACTTCGTGTTCATCGACGGCACCGGCACGCCGGAGGAATACAGCGCGGTCAACAGCGCGGTGAACCTCTCCGAGAAGGTCGTGCTGGTCAAACGCGGCGACATCTCCTTCTCCGAGAAGGGCAACAACGCCAAGGACTACAGCCCCGCGGCGCTCATCGTCTGCAACAACGCCGACGGCAGCTTTTACATGAATCTGGCGGACTTCACCGGGACCTTCCCCATGGTGGGCATCACCAAGAAGGACGCTGAACTCATCATTCAGGACCTCACCGCCCAGACCGCCGGCGGCGTCACCTACTACACCGGCAGCATGGAGGTCACCGATGTGGAGAAGGAGCAGATCATTGACCGCTCCGAGGCCACCATCACCGACTTCAGCTCCTGGGGCGTTCCCGGCTCTCTGCTGATGAAGCCGGAGATCACCGCCCCCGGCGGCGACATTTACTCCGTGAACGGCACCTCCAACGCCGAATCCGGCAGCGGCACCGACCAGTATGTGTCCTACTCCGGCACCTCCATGGCCGCGCCCCATATCACCGGTTTGACGGGCGTGCTGGCCCAGTACCTGCGGGAGAATCCCATCGGCAATTCCGCTCTGGAGCGCACTTACAATACCCGCGCCATCATGCAGAGCCTGCTGATGTCCACCGCCACGCCCATGAAACCCGGCGGCGTCTACCTGCCCATCCTGCAGCAGGGCGCGGGCCTGGCGGACGTGTACAAGGCCATCCACGCTGCCTCCGTCCTCATGATCACCGACGATATCTCCACCCTCACGGTGAAGACCGGCGCCGCCGATGACGGCAAGGTCAAGGCGGAGTTCGGCGATGATCCCGAGCGCGAGGGCGTATACAGCTACAGCTTCACCCTCTACAACCGGACCGACACCGATCAGGTCTACAGCCTGAGCACCGACCTGTTCACCCAGGACATCTTCGGCGACACCGCCGGACGGCTCTTCATGGCCAAGAGCACCATGGACCTGGATGCCGGCGGCGTGACCTACACCTGGAGCGGCGCCGCGGTCCAGACCGGCGGCCATGACGTGGACATGGACGGCGACACCGACAGGGACGACGCCCAGGCCATCCTGGACTACATCACCGGCAAGTACGACGAGGTCGAGGATCTGGAAGCGGTGCTGGACCTGTCCGTCGCCGACCTGGACGAGGACGAGTTTATCAGCTCCCAGGACGCCTATCTGCTCCTGGGCTGGGTGGAGCAGGCTCCTCCCACCGGCTACGTTCTGCCCGCCAACGGCAGCGCCGACGTGACGGTCACCATCACCCTCAGCCAGGAAGACAAGGAGTTCCTGGACGAATATTACACCGGCGGCGCCTACATCCAGGGCTTCACCTACGTCAGCACCGGCACGGCGACCCGGGAGGGCGAGAGCCTTGAGACCCGCCACTCCATCCCCCTGCTGGGCTTCTACGGCTCCTGGACGGACGCCACCATGTTCGATACCAGTTCCTACGCCCAGAACCTGTATGAGACCGGCAACGGACAGACTCCCCAGACCCCCTATTCCGGCACCGTGAACACCAACTACCTGCGTCTGCAGCTCAACGGTGCCAACACCATCTTCACCGGCAACCCCTACATGGTGGAGGAGGAGTTCCCCGCCGACCGTCTGGCCATCAACAGCAACACCAAGATGGTGAACCTGGCCTATAACCTGATCCGCAGCGCCGGTACCACGGGCTACGCCGTGAGCCGGGTGGACGCCGACGGTCAGATCACCCAGGTGATCAGCTCTGCCGACATCAATAATGGGGTCACCGGCCAGTACTACTACGTCAACGGCGGCAGCTGGCAGAATACCACCACCAAGATCTACTCCATCAACAAGACGCCCGCCGATTACGGGCTTGCCTCGGGCGATCTCTTCCGCGTCGGCTACTACGCCGTCCCCGAGTACTACGCCATGGAGGCCAAGGAGAGCTACGACGCCATTGACTCCGGCAATCTGAAAGCCGCCGGCTTTGAGTCCCTGCTGGAAGAGAACAAGCTGGGCCGCGGCGCCTTCGTGGGCTATGACTTCGTGGTGGACGACACCGATCCCCAGATCGGCGCCGCCAGCCTCAACGGGACCGAGCTCACCGTCAGCGCCAGCGACAACGCGGCTCTGGCCTACGTGGCGGTCCTGAGCCTGGACGGCAGCATCGTCTACAACGAGGCCGCCCCCGGCAGGAATTCCTATTCCGTCACCTTCGACGCCTCCGACGCCATCGCCAACGCCAATGGCTATGTGGCCGTCTTCGCCGGCGACTATGCGGGCAACGAGGTCGCCCGGGCCATCAAGGTCAACGAAAATGCTTACGAGGAAAAGACTGTCTACGTCCTGACCGACAGCCTGACGGCAAACCATGATTATCTGATCGTCAACCGCAATACCGCGGGCAACGGCTACGCGCTGAGCTACACTACCAGCTCCTCCTGGCCCACGACGAATACCGTGGCGACCTCCGAGGTTACCGTCAAGAGCGGCAATACTGGTACCGGCGGCAAGCCCTACATCGAAAGCTCCGACGCTGCCGCCTCCGCGATCTGGACGTCCTCCTCCGGCATCAAACTGCAGAATGGCAGCAACTATCTGCGCCGCAACAGCAACAGCGGTACGACGCTGACCATCAGCACGACGAACAGCTATAACTCCTGGCAGTATTCCAACAGTCAGCTGCGTTTCACGGACAGAGCCACCTATCTGCGCTTCAGCAACAACAGTTTCAGCCTGACGACAACTGCCAGCAGCATCTACATCTATGAGAAGACCATCATCCGCACGGAAGTCGATCCCTACGCCGTCTCCGGCGTCACCGTCACGCCGGACAGCGTGGACATTTACAAGGGTGACAGCGCGGATCTGACGGCCAAGGTCGTTCCTTTGACCGTGGAGGATCGCTCGGTCACCTGGAGCTCCAGCAACGAAGCCGTTGCCACGGTGGACGCGTCCGGCCACGTGACCGGCGTCGCGGCCGGTACGGCCATCATTACCGCTACCGCCAGTGCCGACGAAACCAAGTCCGGCTCCTGCACGGTGACCGTCGTCGCCATCAACAAGACGCTCAACGCCATCGTCTGGGACGAGAAAGGCGGCGTCTACTTCTCCAACTTCAACGCCAACAGCCTGCCTACCTGGAACAAGCTTCACAACGAAGGCAAGGACATGCAGCTGCACGGCGCGTTCATGCAGTCCACCTCGGCCCTCTACGCCGCTACCCTGGACAGCAGCAGCCTCTCCTCGACGCTCTATACCGTCAACCGCAACAGCTACGCGCTGACGGAAGTGGGCGAGAACTTCGTCGGCGCCATGGACCTTACCCGCGGCCTGACCAGCAGCACCTATAGTTCCTACGCCGGTATGGTCTATTGCTTTGGTCCCTATCTCGTGACCGGCAACTACTCCTCCAGAACAGTGAGTCTGAATGACGGCTCGAGCTTTACCGGGACCGGCATCCCCTACGGCATGTCGGACCTGAGCGAGACCACGGGCGCCTATATCGCAGGCGTTGCCGCCGAGAGCATCGGCTCCACCAGCTCCTCCTACTACGTGCTGGATGAGAACGGCGTCATCTGGAAGACGACCCTGTCTTACAACAGCTCGGAAGGCTTCGTCTTCTCTACGCCGACCAAGGTGCTGGAGACCGGCATCTCCACCTCCTTTATGTACCAGTCCCTGTACTATGACGGCACCTGGCTGTACTGGGGCCACCAGGCGGACGATTATGCCGAGCTGATCGTCATCAACCCGAGCACCGGCAAGGTCTATCACGCCGGCAACTTCGGCGAAAACGTCTGGCCCGTTGTGGGTATCTACGTCAACGGTTCCACGGCGCCCGCCTCCGTCGGGGAAGACGTGCCTCTCGATGTCGAACCGACACCCGTGGCCACCCGCGACGAGCTGCTGACTCAGGACGTTCTGGATCGCTTCGCGGCGGCCGGCTTCGACCTCTCCGGCTATGTGCAGGACCAGGAGCCCGCCGAGACGCCCGAGGAACCTGTGATCGAGCCCGTGGACGAACCCGTGATCGAGCCTGTTGAGGAGCCCGCAGAAGAGCCTGCGGAAGAACCCGTTGAAGAGCCCGTGATCGAGCCTGTCGAGCCAATTGAGATCCCCATCGACGATCCCGTGGCCCCCGCGGAGGAGACCGATGACACCGAGCCCGCCTACGGCTCGCTCCAGATCTTCCGCGGCCCGGTGCGCAGCGCGCCTGTGCAGATCACCGACAAGCCTATGGCTGAAGACGGCGACGAAAACGGCGAGGAGGACGAGACCCAGGTCACCATCACCATCGCCGAGTCCGAGCCCAGCCATAACGGCATGATCTCCTTTACCTATGACCCCGAGGCTCTGACATATAAGAGCATGAAGGTGAACGAGGATCTGAGCGCCGTCTCCGTCTTCGTGGACGACAACGATGGCAAGTACGTCATCACCATCGCCTACGCCAACCGGGTGGACGGCACCGAGAACGACCTCATCCCCGCCGGAACCTCCATCGTGGACCTGAGCTTCACGGTGGGCTGCGAGGACGGCGACTGCGAGAAGACGACCCTGGAGCGCAACGAAGACCTTGACTGCAACGAGATCGAGGAGAGCACCATCCCGGGCGCGGGCCACCTCTGGGGCGAGCCTGAGTGGACCTGGGCGGAGGACTACACCAGCGCCGTGGCCACCTTCACCTGCCAGCGCAACAGCGAGCACACCAAGCCCGTGAGGGCGGAGATCACCAGCGAGACCGCGAACGGCGTCATCACCTACACTGCCACCGTGGAATTTGAGGAAGAGGAATACACCGACGTGCAGACGGTGCAGGTGGGGGTGACCGTCACCTTCGACCTGAACACCGACGACACGAGCGCGTCGGTGGACCCGACCGAGATTCAGGTCGTTCCCGGTCAGCCCGTGGGGGCCCTGCCCGAGCCCACCCGCGACAAAGGCTGGAAGTTCCTGGGCTGGTACACGGAGGCCGCCTCCGGCTTGAACGTGACCCTCGTCGGTACGAAGATCACCGAGGAGAGCGTCCTCAATGAGGAGACCACCCTTTACGCCCACTGGCGCCTGCCCGGCGACGTGAACGGCGACGGCAAGGTGAATGCTCTGGACGTCTCGCTGCTGTCCAAGTACATCCGGGCTCGCGGCATAGGTGTGACCATCGTGCCCGGCTCCGCCAACATTGACGGCAGCTCCGACGGCAAGGTGAATGCGCTTGACGTCTCTCGGCTGTCCAAGTACATCCGGGCCCACGGCGAAGGCGTGGTCATCTACTGAGCAAGTGCAGAATCAAATTTGAAAATAGACTGGAGGAACCTGACATGAAGAGAATTGTATGCCTTCTTCTGAGCGCGGTGCTGCTCCTCGGCCTGATGGGACCCGGCGCTTTGGCGGAGGACAACCTGAAAGTCGTGTTTTCCAATGCGGCCGCAGAAGCCGGCGAGGAGGTCGAAGTCACCGTCAGTTTGGAGAATAACCCTGGGATCATAGCCTTTTCCGGCAAAGTGACTTACGATGAATCTTTGCTGACGCTCGTCTCTGCGGAGGCACTTGGCCCAACCAGCGGTTGGGATATTGAGGAGATCGCCGACGACCACAATCTGCTCTGGGCCGATGACAAGCCTTTTTCCGGTACAGATCTGGTCAAGCTGATTTTCCATGTGGCGGAAAACGCTCCCAACGGGAAGACGAGTGTCACGATCACCTTCGACCCGGACTGGGATGTCATCGGAGACGAAAACGGTGTTCCTATCGAGGACTACGAGATCGTTCCCGGTACCGTGACCATAGGCCGCGTGCTTGATGACGGCTACTACCTCATCGGTATCGACGGCTGGGACGTGAGCAGCATCCGGCCTGAGCACCAGTTCGTTCTCGATAAGGAACTGGAGCAGGAGTATCTCCTGACCACCACCCTGGACGTGGGCAACAAGATCAAGGTCGTCAAAGTGGAGAACAACGCGATCACCGCATGGTACCCCGACAACGGCGGCAACTACGTCGTTGACGGCCCCCACTCCGGCGAAGTGAACATCTATTTCCGTCCGGGTGCGAATCCGGATTGGTACAGCTTCCATACAGGCGGCTTCTTCTACATTGCAGCCCGCCACACCATCATCGTTGACACGGGCATCGAAAACGGCACGGTGACCGCGGACAAGACCAGCGCGGCACCCCAGGAGGATGTGGTGGTCACCGTGGAGCCCGCCGCCGGCTATGAGCTGGACGAGCTGTATTATCTCGTGGAGGACGGCACCACGCAGACCGCCATCACCGAGACCGACGGCGTGTACACCTTCAAGATGCCCGCCGGCAACGTGACCATCTATGCGACCTTCAAGCTCATCAAGTACACGGTCACCGTCTCCGACTCCATCGAGAACGGCACCGTCACCGCCGCACCCGCGACGGCGGCTCCCGGCGAGACCGTCACCGTCACCGTCGCTCCCGAGACCGGCTATGAGCTGGCCACCCTGACCCGGACCACCGGCGCGGAGGACCACTACACCGACATTACCGAGAAAGACGAAGAAGGCAACTACATCTTTGAGATGCCCGCCGGCAACGTGACCATCATGGCGACCTTCACGGCCAAGGACTTCTCCGTCGCTCTGGAGGCCAACATCGAGGACGTGGTCACCGTCGATCCCACCACCGCCAAAGTGAACGACACGATCTCCCTCACGGCTGCGGAGGGTTACAAGGTGACCGAGGCCTACTACGTGGCCGAGGGCTCTGAGGAGCAGGTGCCCATCACCTTCAACGGCCTTACCGCTCAGTTCACCATGCCCGCCGCCAACGTGACGGTCCACGTGACGCTGGAGAAGCTCCCCGCGGACGGCTACTACCTGATCGGCGGCATGACCGAGTGGAAGCTGGACGAGGCCTACCTGTTTACCGCCAATCCCAGCGCTGACGGCGAGTATCTGCTGGAGACGAATCTGCCCGTCGGCACGGAGATCAAGGTCGTCAAGGCCGTCGGCGGCGAGATCGATACCTGGTATCCCGACGGCAGAAACTACAAGGTGGACGAGCCCCACTCCAACGACGTGACGGTCTACTTCCGCCCTGCCGGCAACAGCGAGTGGAATTCCTTCCATGAGGGCGGCTTCTTCTTCATTGCCGCCAAGGTCGTGTATCAGGCTGTTCCTGTCTACGGCTCCAGCCTGAGCCTGAGAGGCAACATCGCCCTGAACTTCTTCGTGATCCCCACGGAGCAGCTCCTGAACGATGAGAACGCCTACGTGGTGCTGGAGGTCGCTGCCGTTGGAGGCACCGAGACCGTGACGATCCCCTTTGGCGAAGCGAAGACTCGCACGGTCGGGAACGATACCCTGTATGAGTTCTCCGTGAAGCTCCATGCCAAGCAGATGAGCGACGTGGTGACCATGCGCATCTACGCCGGCGACGGCACGCTGATCTCCCTGGTCCGCAACAGCGACAACGAGCCTATCCCGGAGACCGGCTTCTCCTACTGCGTGCGCGATTACGTTGCGATCGCCCCCACCGCCTTCAACAAGCAGACCCTGACCGACCTGGTGAACGCCATGTCCGACTACGGCGCCCTGGCACAGATGTGGTTCAGCTACAACCTGGACAACTGCCCCACGCCCGCCTGCGATCTGAGCAGCGTGACCGCCGATGCCCTGGCCGTTTATGAGGAGGTCATCGGCGAGGGCACGGTCACCGGTGTGAGCTACGCCGGCGGCAGCCTGGTGCTGGACTCCGAGACGGCGATCCGCCTGTACTTCAACGTGACCGAGGGCTCTATCGGCGACTACATCTTCAAGGTGGGCACCAAGGAAGTGACCCCCGAGCTGACCGATGACGGCTACCGGGTAGAGATCCCCGACATCACTGCCAAGAATCTCGACCGGTCTTACACCGTCTTCGTCACCAAGGACGGCGACACGGTCCTCACGGTAAAATACAGCGCCCTGAGCTATGTCTACGGGGTACTGTCCCGCAACGACAAGCCGCAGCAGCTGATCGACCTGGTGAAGGGGATCTACCTGTACAACCGGGCGGCCGACGCCTACTTCGGCAATTGAAAGGAGAGACCGACATGAAGTATCTGAGCCCTGAGCTGGAATACATCCGCTTCGAGGATGTGGACATCCTCACCGAGAGCGTGGATACCCCCATTGCCACCCAGAGCGTGGACGATCCGATTCCCGATACCTTTGACGGGCCCGGCGGCGACTTCTGAGCCGACAACTGTAAACGCAAAAAAATCCCCCCTGACGCGCGTCAGGGGGGATTTGCTGTTGACTCTTTAGAGACAAGCAACCACCAGCTCGGCTGGTGGACATAAAAAGCTTATGGCAATAGAAATCCTCCAATGATAGGATAGTGAAGGTTCGCCAACCGCACTACGATCAAAGGAGGAAACTGAAAATGGCAAGCATAACAGCTATGTCATTCTACCATGAAGCCCTCACTTCCGCAAAAAAAGCGGAAAAGAGGGCTTCAGTAATGAGAAATGGGTAATTCTTTCCTGCATGAACAGGAAAAGATGCGTCTTGAGACGCGGCTGGCATCAGGCCCTTCCAGGGCCTTTACAAACCACGCGTTTTGCGCGTGGTTTTGATTTTGCGGCGCGCTTGTTTCCGGCTTCCTCAGAAGATGTCCTCCACCACCTTGGTGGGAGGCGCCTCCACGATCTCCGGGTGGGCAAACATGTACTGGAAGGCCTGGAAGTACTGGGCGTAGTAGTGCCCGTCCACGATGCCCTCGTCCACCACGGCCTTGGCGTCCACGTACTTCTTGGACAGGACGTTGCCGTACTTGTCCACCTCGTAGGCGTGGCGCTTGGGACCGAAGGCCAGGAAGATGGGCAGGGTGCCGAAGTTGTAGATGTGGTGGTACACCGGGGCCAGGCGCAGGGAGCCCAGGTCGGTGATGATCATGGAGCCGTGGAAGGGGCTCACGTCCAGCAGAGACATGGGGATCCAGCCGAAGTAGTCCATGATCCGCAGCACGCCGATGGCGGCCCGCAGCAGGAAGCGGGGGAGATGGGACACGGTCTCGGCGAAGTTCTCGGTGCCGTTGTTGTCGTCGGAGGTCTTGATCTCCTCGATCTTCTCGTTGAGCTTGCGGTACACGTCAAAGATGGTGTCCGTGGGCTCGAAGACGACCTTGATGGTGGTCTCGGTGGCATCGATGGACAGCTCCCTCTTGACGGTCATGACCACCTCGATGTTGTTGCGGGCGTAGATCCTGCGGCCCACCACGAAGCGGTTGAGGCCGGGCAGCATGGAGATGGCCCGGATATGGCAGGCGATGAAGAAAT
>JAEEGL010182448.1_pt1 | contig 18192 bp, 18 predicted proteins | sample 9134231 | NCBI WGS metagenome assembly JAEEGL01 (sample SAMN16246548, study PRJNA631951) | gut metagenome | biome: gut microbiome; feature: rumen; material: fiber-attached | host: Bos | place: Iran: Karaj | collected 2018-10 | reverse complement strand
GAAGGAACCTTGTTACGGGTCTTCCCAAGACAGTGGCAGTTACATCCGAAGAGACTGAAGAAGCCTTAAGGGAGCCCACGTTACAGATCGTGGAAGCTGTACACAGCGTGCTTGAGAAGACGCCGCCGGAGTTAGCGGCAGACGTAGCGGATCGTGGAATTGTTCTCACCGGTGGCGGAGCATTACTCCGCGGATTGGAAGATCTTATTTCTTCTAAGACCGGCATTAATACTATGACAGCCGAAGAACCTATGACAGCTGTTGCTATCGGCACAGGAAAGTTCGTAGAGTTCATGGGCGGAAAGAGAGATGAATAATCCATGACAAAAGGCTTGTACACTGCTTACACAGGAATGATCAATCAGATGCACAGGATGGACGTTCTGACCAACAACCTTGCTAACTCAGCTACCAACGGTTTTAAGAAGGAGGGCGCCACATCGCAGGCCTTCGATGAAGTGTTGGCGGTTAAGATCAAAGACACTTCTGATTACGGCATTCCCAAAGGACTGGGCGGTGTAAGCCTTGGCGTTAAAATTGGAGAAACATATACAGATTATGCACAAGGGCCATTCAGAGTGACCGATAACAAGTTTGACTTCGCCCTTGATGGTGACGGATTCTTTGCCATATCCTTTACCAACAAGGCCGGAGAAAGCTCCGTTAAATATACCAGAGATGGTGCATTTACATTAACTAAGGAGGGTTATCTGGTAACTAAGGATGGCGATTTTGTTTTAAATAAGGATGCGGCACTGGCTTCAGACGGTAACTCGGCAGGAGGGGTTCCGGGAGGAGCCATCCAGCTTAATCCCAACCTTGATTTTAAGGTAGACGAGGAAGGGCGCATTATCCAGGACGGTGAAGAGGTAGCCACCCTGGGAGTTGTAGATATAGAGGATTATAATTATATAAAGAAATACGGTGAGAATCTCTACGACCTTCAGGAGGGCGGGGTTGTAACCGACTCCACCGCCAAGGTTCGTCAGGAGACACTGGAGATGTCCAATGTTAATGTAGTATATGAGATGGTTGAGATGATCACCACAACCAGAGCATACGAGACTAATCAGAAGGTTATTCAGGCCATCGATGATTCTCTTAGTAAAGCAGCTAACGATGTGGGAAGAGTTTAATAGGAGGTAGCGTAATATGATGAGATCTCTCTGGTCTGCAGCATCAGGTATGGTGTCACAGCAGACAAACGTTGATACTATAGCAAACAACCTTGCAAATGTTAATACAACAGGATATAAGACAGAGAAGGCAGAGTTCAAGACTCTTCTCTATCAAACGATCAAGACTGCCACAACCACAGCCAACGGCGAGCAGAAGCCCATCCCCGCTCAGGTAGGTTTGGGAACCAGACCGGCAGCCATTACATCCATGTTCTCTCAGGGCGCTTTCTTTGCTTCCGATTCACCAACGGCATTTGCCATTGACGGAGCAGGATTCTTCGCTGTACAGTCACCTGACGGAGAGGCCTATTATACCAGAAACGGAGACCTTAAGCTGGTACTTGGAGGCGACGGTCTTGTATTAAGCAACAATGACGGATATCCCGTACTTAATACGGAAGGTGAACCTGTTACATTTGGTAATGATATAGTTTCATCCAGACTGGTTGCTACTAATGACGGCAAATTCTTCCTGAGAAATGATGATAACTCTCTGGAAGACCTTAATATCCAGATCGGGCTTTTTCAGTTTAATAACCCCGCAGGATTGAATAAAATGGCAGGAAGCATGTTTGCAGTTACCGATGCTTCCGGAGAGGCTATAAATGAGGCGGACGGAGATGTTCTTCGAAGCTCTATCAAGCAGGGATATGTAGAAGGCTCCAATGTCCAGGTTGCTGACGAGATGGTTAACCTGATCGTTGCTCAGAGAGCTTACGAGATGAACTCCAAGGCAATCCAGGCATCTGATGAGATGCTGGGACAGGCTAATCAGTTGAAGAGGTAATAAATTATGGCTATTTCAATGGACGCTTTAACTAACCAGTTATATTCGCAGATTTCGAGCAAGCAGACAGAAGCCACAGCTTCCAAGCTGGAGTCGGGACTGGACCGCGATTACTCCAATGCCACCGATGATGAGCTTATGGATGTCTGCAAGGAATTTGAGAGCTATTTTATCGAGCAGATGTTTAAGAGCATGGAGAAGATGGTTCCCAAGAGCAATTTTGAATCCAACTATGCTTCATCTCTCACAGATTACTACAAGGAAGAGCTTGTAAAGGATTATTCTTCCCAGATGGTGAAGAACGGACAGGGCCTCGGTCTTGCCCAGAAGCTTTATGAGCAGATGAAAAGGACTTATAATATTTAATTAATATGGCACTTAACGAGGATAGAATTCAAGGCTATGTCGAAGCAATAGTCTTTAGAAATGATGATAACGGATATACTGTTCTGAAACTATCAGATGAAGGGAAAAAGTCGAGTGTAGTCGGCTTTTTTCATTATGTCAATCCGGGACAATACATTGAGGCCCGGGGCTACTATAGTGAGCATCCCGTATACGGAAGCCAGTTTAATGCTGAAAGTTACGAGATAAAGACTCCTACGGATACTGTGGGATATGAACGTTACCTGGGATCCGGAATAATAAAGGGAATCGGTCCTGCCCTGGCTGCAAGGATCGTTGCGGAATTCGGAGAAGATACCTTTAGGATCATCGAGGAAGAGCCGGAATGCCTGGCCCGGGTTAAGGGAATAAGCAGCAAGAAGGCCCAGGAGATAGGTGTCCTTTTCGCAGAGGAAAAGGACATGCGAAATGCCTTTGTTTTTCTTCAAAAATACGGAATTACCATCAACCTTGCCGTTAAGATATACCAGCGTTACGGCAACGGTCTTTATGATGTCATTAACGAGAACCCCTATAATATTGCAGAAGAGATTAACGGAGTAGGCTTTAAAACTGCCGACGATATCGCCGAGAAGGTAGGGATTTCAAAAGAGTCGGACTGCCGTATCAGAAGCGGTATTCTTTATGTTTTGTCCCAGGCCATGGCAGACGGTCATACTTATCTTCCGGAAGATATCCTTATAGCCAGAGGGGCAGAGATACTGCAGGTTCCTGAGGATATGGTGTCTTCGGCCCGGATGGACCTTACCGTTGAACATCGTATTATCACAAAAGACTACGATGGGCGGCTTTGCTGCTATGATGCACGTTTCTATTATATGGAGCTTAATGTGGCTGCCAGATTATATGAAATGTCGGATACATTTGAGATAAATGAGGACGTTCTGAAAAAGAGGATAAAAGAGGTCTCGAAGGAAGAGGGCATAGAGCTGGATGAGAAACAGCAGACGGCGGTTAGAGAGTCTTTCTGTAATGGCGTAACGGTTATTACGGGAGGCCCCGGTACGGGAAAGACAACCACCATCAATACAATTCTGCGATGCTATGAACAGGAGCAGTTTGATATTGCCCTGGCCGCCCCCACAGGAAGGGCTGCCAAGCGTATGACTGAGGCCACCGGATATGAGGCCAAGACCATTCACAGGCTCTTAGAGGCCGGATCAATAGGTGAAGGCGGAGGAGTATTTGCAAGAAATGAAGATAATCCCATAGAGGCAGACCTTATAATCATAGACGAGATGTCCATGGTGGACATTTCCCTCATGAATTCCCTTTTAAAAGCTGTGGTTCCGGGCACCAGGATGATCCTGGTGGGAGATGTGAATCAGCTTCCTTCCGTGGGACCGGGAAATGTTTTAAAGGACATTATTGATTCGGGACGTATAGCCACCGTCAGACTTGATCATGTATTCAGGCAGGCCCAAAAGAGCGATATCGTTGTAAACGCCCATAAGATCAACAGGGGTGAGATTCCGGTAGTGGACAACAAGAGCCAGGATTTCTTTATGCTTAAAAGATACACTCCGGATGTGGTCATTGAGGTTATGCGTATTCTTATTCAGGATAAGCTGCCCCGTTTTCTTGAATGTAAGCCCTCGGATATCCAGATCCTTACCCCCATGAGAAAGGGCAATCTGGGTGTTGAGAGGCTTAACGAGGTATTCCAGAGCTATCTGAATCCTCCGGAGCAGGGCAAGAATGAAAAGGAGCTTTTCGGCCACATTTTTCGCGAAGGCGATAAGGTTATGCAGATCAAGAATAACTACCAGCTGGAGTGGGAGATCACAGGAAAATACAACATACCCGTTGATGCCGGCGTAGGGGTTTTTAATGGGGATATGGGAATAATTAAGACCATTAACACATTTGCGGAGCTTATTACAGTGGAGTTCGATGACGGAAGGTGTATTGACTATACCTACAAGGATGCGGAAGAATTGGAGCACGCATATGCCGTTACCATTCATAAGTCCCAGGGCAGCGAGTATCCGGGAGTTATACTTCCTCTGCTGTCCGGCCCTGAGATGCTTATGACCCGTAATCTGCTTTATACCGCAGTTACTCGAGCCAGAAAGTGCGTAACAGTGGTTGGGGATGAAAGAACCTTTGAGCGGATGATCTGCAATGATACCGAGAAGGTCAGATATACGGGCTTAAAGCATTGCTTACTGGAGGTATGGAAAGAAAGGAGAGAATTAACTGATTAATCTAAGGAGAATAAACGATCGGATACTGGATGCGGTCTATCCCCCGGTCTGTCCCATTTGCAGGGAGGTTCTATGGGAAAAGAAAAGAATCTGTTCCAAATGTGCCGAAAGATTAGAATATGTTCAGGAACCCATATGTCTCAAATGCGGCAAGGAGATAGATTATGAGGAAGGAGAGTACTGCGGTGACTGTTCCGTAGGAAATCACCTGTTTACGGCTGGCAGAGCAGTCTTCAGATATAAAAACGAGATTAAACAATCTATCTATGACTTCAAATATAAGAATAAGCGTGAGTTTGCCCCCTTCTATGCTGAGAAGATGGCAGAAAGATGCGGAGAATGGATAGAGCGGGTGTCACCCCGGGTTCTTATACCCGTTCCCCTTCATCCGTCAAAGCAGCGGGCCAGAGGTTACAATCAGGCTCAGCTTCTGGCAGCACGCCTGAGTGAATATATATCGGTGCCTATGGCCGATAATCTTATCTACAGGGTTAAAAAAACCACTCCCCAAAAAGAATTGTCAGATAATTATCGAAAAAAGAATATGAAAAAGGCTTTTAAAATGGCTGAAAATATAGTAAAATTAGATGTGGTTATGGTCATAGACGACATATACACAACCGGTTCCACCATGGATGCCATAAGTGAGTGTTTACTGGAAGCCGGAGTTAAGGAGATATATTGCCTTAGTCTATGCATAGGTAGTGGCTTTTAGGAGAAGCTACAGTTTAGGAGGAATTGTTATGGAAGTTATGAACTGTAAAACCTGCGGAAGGTTGTTTAACTATTACGGAGGTCAGAGAATCTGTCCTGCATGTAAGGACGAGTTGGAGAAGAAGTTCCAACAGGTAAAGGAGTATATCAAGGATCACAAGGTAGCCAGCATTACAGAGGTTTCCGATGCTAATGAAGTTTCGGTTAACCAGATTAAGCAGTGGGTTCGTGAAGAGAGACTCTGCTTCCAGGAAGGATCAGGCGTAGGAATCGAATGCGAGAACTGCGGTGCAGAGATCCTTACAGGAAGATTCTGTGCGAAGTGTAAAGCTACTATGGTTAATGACCTGGGTAATGCCTTTGGTAAGCCGAAGCCGGTAGAGAAGAAGAAGCCTACCAGAGATAAGGATAGGATGAGATTCCTTGACAAATAATAATTATGCTGAATGAAGATAAGGTTAAACTGATGTCCAAGATGGCCATGTTCGAAAAGACGGAAGGCAAGAAGGCACTTGAGACAGACAAATACTCAAAACGTGATTTTATTTTTGTACAGGTGATTAAGACATGGGTACTCTCGACCGTTGGTTTTGGTATGGTGTTCTTACTCACCTTGTTGTTGTGTGTTGATACCATTGCCGTGGTTTTGGCGTCAGTTAGCCTTTCGGTGATCCTTATTCTCATTGCCACAGCCTATTTGCTGTGTATTGTCTTGTCGGGGATTTTTGCCCGACATAAGGCTGTCAAAGATTACGAGGAAGCCAAGCATATCCTGTCCCCCTACAAGGACTGTGTAAAACAGCTTGCGGGCATGTATGATGAAGAATAAACAAGGAGAGTTTACTTAAGGTGGCACATATACTGGTTCTCAGAGAACGACTCAGAGAATTTTATAAAAAATATGAGAAGTTCATAGTTCCTGCAGGAAAGTTCCTTTTGGCCTTTGCAGTGTTGATGATAATTAACACCACAGTGCCCTTCTTTCCCATGATCAACAGTATTGTGGCTGTACTGGTAATGTCGGTAGCCTGCGCCTTTCTGAGCATTTATTTTACATGTGCTTTTGCGGGCATTGTGCTGCTCCTTAATACCTATAAAGCCTCTTCCGAGCTGGCAGTGGTAGTTGCCTTGCTGTTCTTTATCATGCTCATTTTCTATTTCAGATTCAGGACAAAGGAGGCGGTACTGCTTCTCTTTATGCCTATTGCCTTCGCTCTTAAGATACCTTACTGCATTCCCATTATCATGGGACTTACAGGGGATATGGTGACGGTTATACCCGTATGTTTCGGAGGCCTGCTTTGTTATATAGGGCAGTTTGCCGGAGCCAATGCTGCGGCTCTTGCCAAGACCCAGAGTCTTACCACTATTGAGCGTTTTACTTTTATATCACAGAGGATATTCGTTAGACCGGAGATCATCATTACTCTCCTTGCTTTTGTGGCCTCTTTAGTAACCGTATATCTTATTAGACGCATGGATATAGATTATGCCTGGCTTATAAGTGTTCTTTCGGGAGCCCTGGTAAGCACCATTGTTGTTCTTGTAGGATATATGCTTATTAATAATTACGACGAGACCCTGTGGCTGATCCTGGGAGAAGTCCTGTCTGCGGGAATAGGGGTTCTGGCCCAGTTTATGTACTTCCCCCTGGACTACAGCAGAGTGGAGCGGATCCAGTTTGAGGATGACGAGTATTACTACTACCTTAAGGCTGTACCCAAGATGTCAGTCAGGGCACCCTCTGTTACCATTAAGAGATTTACCAGGACCGAACCCGTGGAGGAAGGTAAGACCCCGGAAGAGATCGTTTCAGAAGGTATCAGTGAGCTGAATGAGGATGTATTCTTAGCTGAATTCGAGGATGAATTTATTAAGAGCAAGAGAGGGAAATAAAAGGCACATTTAATAAATGAGAGTGATGCACCATGGAATCTGTTTCTGATTTTTTCAAAAAAGTTCAACAGTTGTTTCAGATACCACGATTCACGGTAATAGATGTCGTGGAAGTGATTATTATTGCCTTTTTGGTGTATCAGATTGTGAGATTTGTAAGGAGTACAAGAGCGTGGAACCTCTTTAAGGGTATCGCAGTAGTACTGCTTTTTGCGCTTTTTGCGGCAGCATTTCGTATGAATACCATTCTCTGGCTGCTGGCAAAGGGATTTAATGTAGGTATCATTGCTCTGGTTATCGTATTCCAGCCGGAACTTCGAAGCGTGCTGGAGCGTCTGGGACGAAAGAATCTCCTTTCAATTATTACGAATATAGACTGGCGCCAGGGCGCTACCAAGCGTTTCAGTGACAGGACCATTAATGAAATGGTGAGGGCCGTGTTTGATATGGCTAAGGATAAGACCGGAGCCCTTATTGTTGTTGAGAGAGATACACAGCTGGTTGAGTATACAAGAACAGGTATAGACCTGGATTCAATCGTATCAAGTCAGCTGCTGCTTAATATATTTGAACATAATACTCCCCTTCATGACGGAGCTATTGTCGTAAGAGGAGACCGTATCGTTTCCGCCACCTGCTACCTGCCCCTTTCGGATAACATGAGTATTAACAAGGAGCTGGGAACCAGACACAGAGCTGCTCTGGGAGTAAGTGAAGTATCTGATGCGGTTACTATTGTTGTTTCTGAAGAGACGGGAGTTGTTTCTGTCGCCGAGAACGGCGTCTTAAGCAGGAATCTGGATCCCGATTCTCTCAAGGAGATACTTAAAGGAATGCAGACCAAGGGCTCGGAAGATTCCAAGCTCGCTATTTTGATGGGAAGGAGAAAAGATGCTGAAGAAACTGACCAATAATCTCGGCTTAAAGCTCCTCTCCCTGCTTGTTGCCGTGGTGTTATGGCTTGTGGTTGTTAATATTGATGATCCGGTAACCACAAGGACTTTTAACGGAATACATGTGGATATAGAGAATGAAGAAACCATTACCAGCGAAGGTAAAGTATACAGCATCCTTGACGGCAGCGATTCCGTAAATGTTACTGTCAAGGCCAAGAGGTCTGTATTGGATTCACTTGTGGCATCCGATATCAAGGCTTATGCCAACATGAGGGAGATGGATGTTTCCCTGGGTTTGGTGCCCATAGATGTATACTCTCTGAGGAACGCCAATAAGATTGAGGAGGTTTCCACAAGGACCAAGAACCTAAAGATATCCATGGAGGATCTGCTGACCAAGCAGTTTGCCATTGTGAATATTATTTCCGGTACTCCGGCTGAAGGATATGCGGTTGGTGATATAACCATTAATCCCAACGTAGTAAAGGTATCCGGACCTGCATCCTTAGTTGAAAAGGTAGCCAGGGCTGTGGTGAGAATAGATGTGGCAGGCATGGGAACCAAGCTTAACCTTAAACTTATTCCCTTGCTTCTGGACAGTACAGGAGATGTAATCTCCACATCAGGCCTCAGCTTGAATATTAAAGAAGTTGACGCGGAAGTCAACATGATCAATACCAAGGAAGTTCCTATTGTCATAAATACTGTTGGTGCTCCGGCATCAGGATATACTCATACAAAGACGGAATTCAATCCTCAAAAGATTAAGGTTAAGGGAAGCAGTGAGGCTTTGGATGCTTTGACAGAGATCAAGCTGCCGGATGAACTTCTGGATATTTCGGGAGCTAAGGAGACCCTTGAGAAGACAGTGGACATTACGGAGTATCTGCCCAAGAGCGTCGAGCCGGTGGATTCCAATGACAAGAATATTGTATTGAGCGCTGTTATAGAGCATTTGGATAAGCGAAGCATTACTGTTTCCACATCGGCCATTGAAAAAGTGAATCTTACAATGGGCCTTCAGGCCGCATTTGTTTCTGACAAGGTTAATATAGAAGTTGAAGGACTTTCGGAGACCATTAAGGAACTTGAGGCGGATGACCTTACCTGTGAAGTAGATCTAAGCGATTGCACCAAGGTCGGAAAGTATTCCGTACCTCTTAAGGTTACTACGCCTTCCGGTGTCACCGCGAATGAGGGGATAAAAGTAGAGGTTAATATCACTCAGGGAGATTAACCGGCATTATCGGAAGAAACATATCAAGGAGATATACATGGAATGAGCAGATTATTCGGAACAGACGGCGTAAGGGGAGTTGCCAATGTGGAGCTCACCGTTGATCTTGCCATGAAACTCGGCAAGGCAGGTGCCTATGTTTTAACAAAGGAGAATAAGCATAAGCCCACTATCCTGGTGGGCTGTGATACAAGAATATCGGGAGACATGCTGGCAAATGCCTTGAATGCAGGCATTTGTTCTGTAGGAGCCAATGTGGTATTTGCGGGAGTCCTTCCCACACCGGCAGTCGCATACCTTACCAGAAGCGGCAAATACGATGCGGGAGTAGTGATCTCTGCATCACATAACCCTATGGAGTTTAACGGGATCAAGTTTTTCAACGGAGAGGGATATAAGCTTTCGGATTCCTTGGAAGACGAGATCCAGGAGTATATTGAGCGGGATATGGCAGGAATACCCAAGGTTTCCGGGCCTGATGTAGGAAAAACCGTATACGATTTTGAACTTGAGAAAGAATATATAGAGTTTGTAAAGAAGACGGTACCCGTAGATCTTTCCGGTCTGAAGATAGTACTGGACTGCGCCGAAGGAGCGTCCTACAGGACTTCAGTCAAGGCCATTACCCAGTTGGGAGCGGAAGTCATCGCTACCCACGTCAGCCCCACCGGGATCAATATTAATGCCGGATGCGGTTCCACTCATCTGGAGGACCTGTCCAAGAGTGTGGTTGAAGCTGGGGCAGATGTAGGCCTTGCCTTTGATGGTGATGCCGACAGACTCCTTGCCGTTGATGAGAAGGGACAGGTGATCGACGGCGATAAGCTTATGGCTATATGCGCTGTTCATTTAAAAGAGCAGGGTTCTCTGAAAAAGAATACAATAGTTGCCACGGTAATGAGCAATATGGGCTTCTTTATCATGGGTAAGGAGCAGGGAATTACCATTGAGCAGACTAAAGTTGGGGACAGATATGTTCTTGAAAGAATGAGGGAGATAGGTGCAAGTATAGGGGGAGAGCAGTCCGGACATATTATTTTCCTGGATGAGAATACTACCGGTGATGGACTCCTTAGCGCACTTCATTTTCTGGAGACAATGGTTCATTCCGGAAAGAAGGCTTCCGAGCTGGCAGGCATCATGAATGTTTTGCCCCAGTCTTTGGTTAATGCCAAGGTTCCCAATGATAAGAAGAACAATTACATGGATTATCCGGAGATTGCTTCTGCTATAGAGGAAACAGAGAAACGTTTTAACGGAGAAGGAAGGGTTCTTATCCGGCCTTCAGGAACTGAGCCCCTGGTCAGAGTTATGATAGAGGGCAAGAACCAGCAGGAGATCGATGAGGAAGCAAAGAAGCTGGCAAGGCTTATAGTTGATACCCTTAATTAGGGCTTAAATGGAGGAACTGACAATGATTAGTCAAAAAGTAACGATTACAAATCCAACGGGACTGCACCTTCGTCCTGCGGGAGTTCTGTGCAACAAGGCAATGGAATTTGAATCAAAAATTACATTTAAATTTAATGATTATCATGCCAACGCAAAGTCTATGCTGAGCGTTCTCGGGGCCTGCGTAAAGAGCGGGGACGAGATTGAGGTTTCATGCGACGGCGATGACGAAGAGAAAGCATTGCAGGAAGTTATCCTTGCAATATCTGAAGGATTAGGCGAATGAAAAAGATACTTGTTACCGGTTGCAACGGACAGCTTGGAAGGGCTGTTAACGTGTTAATGGGTGGTAATAGCGACATAGAGATTGTTAACACGGATGTAGCCGACCTTGATATTACACGTGTTGACTGTGTTCTTGATACAGTAAGAAGTGTGAAACCGGATGCCATTATTAATTGCGCGGCATATACAGCTGTAGATGCCAGCGAATCAGATTATGATATGGCTTATAGGATTAATGCGATAGGTCCGCGGAATTTAAGCATAGCCGCCACAGACGTGGGAGCAAGGCTTATGCATATTTCCACGGATTATGTATTTGATGGAGAAGGAAAGGAACCTTACAGAGAATTTGATCCGGTTAATCCTCAGGGAGCATACGGCAAGACCAAGCTGGAGGGTGAGCGCTTTGTCACCCAGTTTGCCGACAGATTCTTTATAATAAGGACAGCCTGGCTGTACGGTGACGGGAAGAATTTCGTTAAGACCATGCTGAATCTGGCCCAGACCAGAGACTCTGTAAGCGTGGTATCTGACCAGTTCGGAACCCCTACCAGTGCCGCAGAACTGGCTAAAGCCATTGATTATCTCCTTTTTACGGATAATTACGGTATATTCCACGGAACCTGTGAGGGATCCTGCTGCTGGGCAGACTTTACCGAAGAGATATACAGGATTAAAGGTATCGGCACCAGGGTTAACAGGATCACTACGGATGAATACCCGACGCCGGCTAAGCGTCCGGCTTACTCGGTACTTGATAATTATATGTTCAGACTTACATCGGATTACATGTTTGCTGACTGGCATGATGCCATCAGAGACTATCTTGAGCAGGTATGAGTAAAAGAGATTTAATTAAAAAAGGAATTGATTATTTAAAATATTACGGAGTTAAAGAACTGGCTCGGAAGACAGAAGAGAGGCTTATTCCGGAGCCTTTTCCCTATAGCCAGTGGTATCCGAAGCACTTAATGTCACAGGGAGAGATGAAAGAATCCAATCAATGCGAGTTCAATCTTTCACCTGTGATTAGTGTTATTGTTCCTGCTTTTGAGACGGAACCGAAGTATCTGATCCAGCTGATCAAATCCATGCAGGATCAGTTATACGGAAAGTTTCAATTATGTATCGCCGACGGAAGCGAAAGCTCAAGGGTAATGGATACGGTCAGCCCCTTCCTTTCGGATTCCCGCATAACATATAAGAAGCTGGAGAATAATCTGGGCATCTCGGGGAATACCAATGCAGGATTAGCTATGGCTACGGGAGACTATATAGGCTTTCTGGATCATGATGATTTCCTGGAGCCGGATGCATTATTGGAGATAGTACGTGCCATTAATGAGAAGCCGGACACTGAACTGATATATACGGATGAGGACAAGTCGGACAGTGAGGGCCTCTGCTTTAATCATCCGCAATTTAAACCGGACTTTAATATTGGCCTTCTGCGGTCAAATAATTATATATGCCATTTCCTGGTGGTAAAAAAGGAACTCAGGGAAAGAGTGGGAGGCTTTGAAAAGTCCTTTGATGGTGCCCAGGATTATGATTTTATTCTGAGATGTATAGAAAACACCCATAAGATCCTCCATATACCCAGGGTGCTTTATCACTGGAGAATGTATGATGATTCCACATCAAGCAATTCCACCAGTAAGATGTATGCCTTTGAGGCGGGAAGAAAGGCTTTGGCAGCCCACCTGTCCCGTATCGGTGTGGATGCGGAAGTTCATCACGCTCAAGATCTTGGTTATTACAGGACCACATATGCTCTTAACTCGGAGCCTAAGGTTTCCGTCATCATTACCACAGCAGGAGATAACATGAGTCTTGTAAAATGCGTAGACTCAGTCCGCAAGGCGGAATACGGCGACTATGAGTTCTTTGTAATAAAGGACCGGTCGGATGAAATAAATGACTGTGTAAGAAACCAGGCCGGTGGCGAATATATCATATTATTAAATGAAGAATTAATTATATCCGACGGAACGGATTGGATAAAGGAATTGGTTTCCCAGTGCAGCGCAGATAATGTAGGCCTTGTAGGCGTTAAGCTCCTTACCCCCTCAGGTAGGTTGTTTAACAGAAAGTTTCCCATGAAGTCTGTATACCATGCCGGTATGATCCTTGGTCTGGGAGGATTTGTGGGTAATGCATTCAAAGGGCTTCCCGGCAATCTCATGGGATATATGCACAGAGCCTCCATAATAGGCGATTGCAGCATGGTTTCTTCCCTGATGTATATTGTCAGGAAGGACACCTTTCTTCAAGAGGGCGGTCTTGATGATGCCATGGCTCCGGGTCTTGCGGGTCCGGACCTGTGCTTAAGACTTCTTGAGAAGGGTAAAAGAATAGTATATGATCCTTATGTTGTTGCATCATATTACGGCAGGGGCGCAAGGATTAATCCCGAGGATCGAAAGATTATGAGGGAGAGATGGGCCAAGGCCATTGAGGCCGGGGACAGATTTTATAATCCCAATTTTTCATATGAATCACCGGGATATATAATAGATACCAATTAGGCAGAGGATGTTTTGTTTTGATTAAAGACAACCAGAAGTACTTTAACAGGATGCATGTGGTAATTGACGGTCTCGTCATTGCCGGTTCCTATTATTTTGCGTGGTTTTTAAAATTTAAAAGCGGTCTTCTTCCTGTGGGGGAGGCCTGGTTATCGGATGAGTATTATTTCTTTCCGCTGATCTTTATAGTTCCGGGATTCCTGCTTTTGTACTATGGATTTAATCTCTATACTCCCAAAAGAGTCCAGGGGCGGAGAGTTGAAGCGGCAAATGTGGTAAAGGCCAACACGGTTGGAACCTTCCTCTTCATTTTCATCCTCTATATGATCAACCAGCCCGACTTCTCCAGACAGATGATCTTTGTCTTCTATTTTACAAATCTCTTTCTTGATATTCTGGTCAGAAACATTATCAGAACGGGACTTCGTAAAATGAGGCAAATGGGTTATAATCAGAAGTACATTCTTCTGGTTGGATATTCCCGGGCGGCTGAGGAGTACATTAACAGGATAATGGCCAATCCCGAATGGGGTTATACCATCAGGGGTATCCTTGATGACGACATAGAACGCGGAACTGAGTATAAAGGGGTTAAGATACTGGGAAAGGTAGACAACCTCCCCTATATTCTCCCCAATGCAGAGCTGGATGAGATCGCCATAACCTTGGGAATTCATAAATATGCTCATTTGGAGCGTATTGTGGGTCTCTGTGAGAAATCCGGAGTTCACACGAAATTTATACCGGACTATAATAATATTATTCCCACAAGACCTTATACGGAAGACCTGTTGGGGCTGCCGGTGGTTAATATCAGGCATGTTCCTCTTACCAATACATTTAATCAGTTCGTTAAAAGGACCATGGACATAATCGGATCTCTTATTTGTATCATTCTTTTTTCACCGGTTATGCTTGTGGTATCCATTATTATAAAGGCGACCTCCAAGGGCCCTCTGATCTTTAAGCAGGTGAGGGTAGGACGCCATAACAGGACCTTTAACATGTACAAGTTCCGCTCCATGGAGGAGCAGGAGCCGGAAGAAGAGGAGAAGAGCTGGACCGTAAAGGATGACCCCAGAACAACGGGGATCGGAAAGTTTATACGTAAAACCAGTATTGATGAACTGCCCCAGCTATTTAACGTACTTAAGGGGGATATGAGTCTGGTGGGACCCAGACCCGAAAGACCTCAGTTTGTTGAGCAGTTCAGGGAGGAGATCCCCAGATATATGATCAAGCACCAGGTTCGGCCGGGTATGACAGGCTGGGCTCAGGTTAACGGTTACCGGGGTAATACTTCCATCAGAAAAAGAATAGATTATGACCTTTATTATATTGAGAACTGGACAGTGGGATTTGATTTCAAGATCCTGTTTCTTACCATATTTAAAGGATTTGTTAATAAGAATGCATATTAAGGAGATACTTATGACCGTAAATGCGCGAGTTGATGCTGTGGTTGCCGTATCAAAGCCGGATGTTTTGTTTTACAATTGCATAAAGAGACTCCTCAAACAATCCCGTATCCCGGATAAGATAATAATAGCCTGTGATAATGATGCGGAATGGAAGGGCGATCTGGAGAATCTTTCAGATCGGATAGAGGTTCATTTTTATCCGGGGAATAAGATCAGCCGTGGCAGACTCAAGTCCTTCGGGGCAAGTTTTTCCCGGGCAGATGTATTGGTATTTGTTGATCCGGAGGTTAAGGCCTATAATAAGTATCTTATAGAGAAGCTTATATTGCCCCTGTCGGCGGAAAAGAAAATTACATGTTCTCTGGCCAGGGAACTGGCAAGGCCTGATTGTATCGAGCCGGAGAGATATGAGATGATATATTACTACCCGGCGAAATCCTACCTGGTAACAAAGGAAGCCATAAAAGAATCCTCAGGAAAGCTATCGCCCCTGGGTTACGGGTGTTGCGGACTTATTAAATCTTCATTTAATGAAGCAGGGGGATTTGAAGACGTGGATATGTGCTCGGAAGTCCTTATGGCATGCCGGCTAATGGAAGAGGGAGACAGGGTTGCTTACTGCGGTAATGCTGTGGTCCTCCATTCCAACAATTATTCTTTAATGAAAGAGTTTAAGAGATATTTTGACCTTGGTTCCTTCCAGAAGAAAAAGATGGCCGGTCAGGGATATACTCCGGATATTAAGAATGAACTGAGGCTTAACGTAAAAAGCGCCATGTACCTCCTGGACTACAAAGAGTATCTGTGGCTGGGTTATGACAGGCTGTACAAGGGAGCTAAATATCTGGGATGGCTTTTGGGAAGCCTTAAGATAATTAAATAAATCAAGAGTTAACTAAAGGAGATAATCGTTATGTGCGGTATAGTAGGATATATAGGATTAAGACAGGCCGGACCGGTGCTTTTGGACGGACTTGCTAAGCTGGAATACAGGGGATATGATTCCGCCGGTATTGCTGTATATGACGGGAAAGAGATCAATATCGTCAAATCAAAGGGCAGACTCCAGGTCCTTTGTGAACTGACCCATGACGGTGAGATGCTTCCCGGACATGTGGGCATCGGTCATACAAGATGGGCTACCCACGGAGAACCCAGTGACGTTAACTCGCACCCCCATTTTAATGAGAATAAATCTATCGTTGTGGTTCACAACGGTATTATCGAAAACTATATGGCCCTTAAGAAACGTCTTATGGATAAGGGATATAAGTTTGTATCCGAGACTGATACCGAAGTAATTGCCCATATGCTGGACTATTATTACAAGGGAGACCCCTTAGAAGCTATCCGTAAGGTTATGCACCGTGCAGAAGGCGCATATGCCCTGGGCATCATTTTCAAGGAAGATCCCGATAAGCTTTATGCTGTTCGTAAGGACAGTCCCCTTATTGTGGGCAAGGGCTCAGACGGTAACCTGATCGCTTCGGATGTTCCGGCTGTTCTTAAATATACGAGAGATGTATGCTTCATTCTTAACGGGGAGATCGCTGTTCTCTCCAAGGACAGCATTGAATTCTGCACCATTGATGCAGACCGGATTGAAAAGGAATTTACCAAGATCGAATGGGATGTTAATGCAGCTGATAAGGGCGGGTATGAGCATTTCATGTTAAAGGAAATGTTTGAGCAGCCTACAGTTGTTAAGGATACCTTAGAGAGCTTCCTTGAGGACGGCAAGCTGGTTATACCGGATGTTAAGATGTCTGACGATGATATCAAAAATATCAGCAAGATTTATATAGTAGCCTGCGGTAGCGCTTATCATACCGGAGTGACTGCCAAGTATGTATATGAGGGAATGGCAAGGATTCCTGTGGAGGTGGATCTGGCCTCTGAGTTCAGGTACAGAGACCCCATCCTGGATAAGAATTCCCTGGTTATTATAGTGAGCCAGTCAGGTGAGACGGCGGACTCCAAGGCTGCCCTGGAGGAGGCCAAGAGACGTGGGGTTCGGACCCTGGGTATCGTAAATGCAATAGGAAGCTCCATTGCCAGAGATGCAGATGAGGTTGTATATACTCTGGCGGGACCCGAGATCGCGGTTGCTACTACCAAGGCCTACAGCGCCCAGCTCATAGCCCATTACATGATCGCTTTGAAGTTCGGAATGGTAAGGGGGCAGGTGAGCCAAAAGGACTTTGAAATGTATCTTAAGGACCTCCGAAAGCTGCCTGATCAGATCGAGATGCTTCTTAATAACAGGGAAAAGATACAGCATTTTGCAACAAGATATGCTGCGGCAAAGGATGTATTCTTTATAGGAAGAGGAATAGATTATGCTATTTCTCTGGAGGCCTCATTAAAGCTTAAGGAGATCTCCTATATTCATTCTGAGGCTTATGCGGCAGGCGAATTAAAGCACGGAACCATTTCTCTTATAGAGGACGGCACCCTGGTGGCGGCTGTTCTTACACAGGAGGATTTATATAAGAAGACTATAAGTAATATTGTGGAGGTTAAGACCAGGGGGGCCTTTGTGTTATCTGTGACAAATGAGGGTAATACGGAGATTGAGAAGGCTTCCGATTATAATATTTATATTCCACAGACTAATAAGTATTTTACTAATTCTTTGGCGATTATTCCTTTGCAGTTGTTTGCGTATTATGTTTCTGTGGGGAAGGGGTATGATGTGGATAAGCCGAGGAATCTGGCGAAATCTGTAACCGTTGAGTAAATATTATTGTTCTAGTTACGGAATGCTGCCATATAGTTTAACGCAGGGACGCTCCCGCTCAGTGTAAGACGTAGCGGTACTAAGCTCATCCATTTATAACATTATTGTTTAAGATGCTGAGGATTCGCTAATTGCCGACGTCTTCCAATGCCCTGCTTTTAAACTATATGGCAGCATTCCTGTTTATGACAGAATTCACAAGAGTTACATTTTATATACACATTTTGGACACAATTGGATTATATAATCTCAAGCATAAGGTAAAAATGTTCGCTCGCTTTCCCCGGTTGTGGGGAGGGGCGGGCAGAGAGAAACAAGAGAAGCGAGGTTTTGGTTATGTATAATGAAACTAACGGACAGAACGGAAGTGGATATTCTAATAACGGATATGAGAGGTTTTATGAAAATAATCAGGGTGCGGGGCAGAGCACAGGAGGTTATAGCGGAGGAAGTTATAGCGGAGGAAGCTATAACAGTAAGCCGCCAAAGAAGAAGTCCGGGGTAGG
>JAEEGL016667393.1_pt1 | contig 18193 bp, 14 predicted proteins | sample 9134231 | NCBI WGS metagenome assembly JAEEGL01 (sample SAMN16246548, study PRJNA631951) | gut metagenome | biome: gut microbiome; feature: rumen; material: fiber-attached | host: Bos | place: Iran: Karaj | collected 2018-10 | reverse complement strand
GTCCTCCTATCTGTTCCTGGCATACCGTTCGACAGTGGTGACTGCGGATCAGAAGAAATATATCCTTGATCTGATCAATTACGCGGTGAGGATTGCGACGTGCATTATCCAGATTATTATTCTCATACTCTTTAAGAACTTTTTGTTATATACGGCAGTTGCCGTCTGTACCGCGATCGCAGACAGCCTGGCAAAGGGGATCGTTGCCAAAAAGAAGTATCCCAACTTTTTCCTCCCCGAGAAGGACTCCCTCTCCAAAGCGGAAGTTAAGGAAATGTTTCAGGACTGCGGCGCCCTGTTTGTCTATAAGATCAATACGGTCGTTGTCAAGGCAAGCGACAACCTTGTTTTGAGCGCATTCATCGGGATCGCGATAGTCGGTATGTATTCCAACTATCTCCTCATATACAGGACGCTCGTGGATCTTATCAAAAGGGTATTCAGCGCGTTCAAAGCCAGCATGGGGAATCTGTACGCGACTGCCTCGATAGAAACAAAGTACCAGTTCTTCAGAACGGTGAATTTCATCACGGCGCTTCTTTTCGGGACCGCCGGCGTCGGCGTCGCGGTCTGCACGAATGAAGTGATCGTTGCCTGGATCGGTAAGGATTATGTGCTTGCGCAGCCGGTTCCGATCCTGATTGGTATCGAATTGCTCTTTGCGGGCATTCTGGTCAATCTGGGACAGGTCAGGAGCGTCAGCGGCGTTTTCCGCCAGGCCTGGTACAGACCGCTGCTGGGGATCGTGGTCAATATCGTCGTCTCTGTGGTGTTCGTTCAGTTCTGGGGTATCTCCGGCGTTATTATGGGTACGATCTCGTCCTATGTGCTGACTAATTTCCTGATCGAACCGGCGCTGATCTATAAATACGCTTTCAAGAAATACAAACCGGTGTCTGACTATTATAAAGATAATGTCGGTTATATTATCATCTGCGCTGCTTTAGCCGCTGCCGATATGTGGATCTGTTCTCATGTTTTCACCGGTCACGGCTGGTTTTCGGTCGTGGTCCACGTGGTCTTCACCGGGCTGTCTGTTCCGGCGGTGTTCGCGGTTCTGTTTTGGAAAACGGAGGAGTGCAGGTACCTGGTTCGATTAGTGAACAATACTGTGTCGAAGGTCAGGAAAAAGCTGATCAAATAACACGCATGGGAGATCATTCCTCGTTGCCGGGACTTCGATAGGGAGAGAAGCCCGCGCAGCTGCGGTTTCCCGTCCGCATTCCGGTATCAGGAGCAGTACAATTGCGCCCCGGATCCGGCTCTGTCGAATCCCTGCTGCCCGCTTTCCGCGACGGACGATTATGATGGGGCGAAGCGCTTTTGATCACCATGCTTGACAAGCAGCTTGAAAGGGTGTACCCTGATCTAAAAGTAAAACTGAAAAACAACGCGGCCGCCCATCAGTTAGTTATTATTAACTAACTGATGGGCGGCCGCGTGTTTCCGGTGCCGTGCAGCGATATTTTCCCCGACTGCTGAACCGGGAGCGGGCAGCGACCTTATGCAGAGAGCCGGGAGCGAGAAAAAAGAGCCGCCGCAGCTTCCGAAAAAAACTTCGAAAAAAGTTCAAAATACCTCTTGACACATAATACTATGTAGTATATAGTATTACGCGTAAGGAGGTATTGACCATGTTGGATCCTCAAATGAAGCGGGGCCTGCTGGAGACCTGTGTGATGGCCGCCCTGTGCAGGGGGGAGAGCTACGGATACAAGATCGTGAAGGATCTGTCGGTCTGCGTACCGATCTCAGAATCGACGCTGTATCCTATCCTCCGGCGGCTGGAATCCTCCGGCTGCCTCACAGAGCGCAGCGTGGAGCACAACGGACGACTGCGGAAAATGTACTCTATCACCGAAGCGGGCTTGCGGCGGCTCGACGAATTCCTGGAGGAATGGAGCGCCGTGGAGGCCATGTATGAATTTGTAAGGGAGAGCCGAGGGAAATGACAAAGAACGAGTATTTGAGCCGACTTGATGCGGCGCTTCGCCAACTGCCTGAGAGCGAAAGGCAAAAGCATATTTCCTGGTACAGCGAGTTGTTTGCGGATATGGAGGAGGACGGGATCTCGGAGGAAGAGGCGGCCCGGAAGCTGGAGGATCCGGCGGATGCGGCGCAGCAGATCCTGGAGGACACGCCCCTGCCCCTGCTCATCAAATCCCGCGCGACTCCGAAGCGGGGCTGGACAGTACTGACTATCGTGCTGGCTGTTCTGTCCTCTGTGATCTGGCTGCCGGTGGGACTGGCCGGGTTGGCGGTGATGCTGTCGATCTACGTTGTGATCTGGAGCGTCGTGGTGGTTTTCTTCGCTGTGGTCGTGTCGCTGGTTGCGTCCGGGATCGCCTGCATCGCCGCGCCGTTCCTGCAACTGGGCCTGACGCCGCCCAATGCCATGCTGGTCGTCGGCTGCGGGATGGTGCTCCTGGCGCTGGGGATACTGGCGTTTTTCGGCGCCGTGGCGGCGGCCAAGGGTATGGTCCGGCTGACGGCGGATGTGGCCCGGGCGATCCGGAAACTGTTTATCCGAAAGGAGAATGAGAGATGAAAGCTGGAACAAAAATCACGCTGATCATCGCGGTACTTCTGTTCGTGGTCGGCGGTGTGCTCGTCGCGCTGGCAATCAATGTGCAGGGAGCGACGTGGAGCAGTTTGCTGGAGACGATCAACGCCCTTCCCGCCAAGTATTCCGGCCCTGCGGAGCCGGGGGAGGCGGGCCCCTTCAGCGTCAGCGGCGAGTACACAGTCCCGGTGGAGGACATCCGGTCCGTGGAGGTGGACTGGTCGTCCGGCTGGGTGGATGTCCTGGTCGACAATGGCGCCGATATCCGCTTCACCGAGGCGGGGAAGGATATCACGGAGGAGACTGCCCTGCGCTGGTACGCGGTGGACGGCGTACTCACCATCCGCTACTGCAGAAACGGTACGGTCACGAACATGAATAAGAGCCTGACGCTCACCCTCCCGTCTGCTCTGGCCGGGGATATGGAGCGGCTGACGCTGAATACCGCCTCCGCCGACGTGACTGTGAGCGGCGCGGCGATCCGGGCAAAGAAGCTGGAGCTGGATGGTGCCAGCGGGAATTTCGACGTGGAGGTCATCCGCGCGGATACGGTAAAGCTCTCCTCTGCCAGCGGGAACCACACGTTCACCGGTGCCTTTGACAGACTGGAGGCGGGATCCGCTTCCGGCGACATGACCGTGAACAGCAGGGGCGACGCGGCCTTCCTCTCCGTGGGCACCGCCTCGGGCGCCGTGCGGGTGCAGACGCGGGGAAGGGTCGCGGAGTGCATGCTCGATACCTCCTCCGGCAACGCGGAATTCTACGGCGAGGCGGGAAAACTCGACGCGGAGACCGCCAGTGGCAGCGTTACTGTTGACTGCACGGGCTTCATCTGCCCCGACGAGCTGGAAATAAACACCGCCAGCGGCGACGTGCTCCTCCGGGCGGGTCCGGACGCAAGCTTCACACTGGACTATGATACCGGCAGCGGCGATCTGACCAGCGACCTGGAGCTTGGCCTGGCCGGAAAAAACCGGTATACCGCAGGCAGCGGCGCGGCGAGCTTTGAAGTGGGGACCGCCAGCGGCGATCTGCATATCTGCTGAAAGAAATCTTTAATGGACGGACAGAGGAAGTCTGGTCATGTGGAAAAAAGATGACAGGGAACCGATCTTTCGCTTTATCCTCCTGACGGCAGCCATCTGGATTGGGCAGCTGGTGATCCTGAGGCTCCTGCAGCCGTATTCCGTCGCCTATACGGAGACCGGTACGATGACCGCCGGGTATATCCTCTACGCCGCTGTGGGGATCCTGTTTTCCACTCCGGGACCGTTCTGGGCCATGCTGATCCTCTCTGTAAGAGTGGAGAGGATCGGGCTCGGGGAGTTTTTCCGCCGGATCTTCGCAGTACGGCGACCGCTGGCGACCGTCACCGTTCTGCTGCTGTTCTGCGGGTCGGCACTGATCTTCGGTCTGCTGTACGGGATACCGAACGGCGCCCCTTGGTATATGATGCCCCTGGGGGCCGTGATCATGGTTCCCTTCGTCGGTATCGCGGAGGAGACGGGCTGGCGAGGCTTTCTGCAGCCGGCACTGGAGAAGCGGGTCCCGTATCCCTTTTCGGTGCTCATCACCGCCGCCATATGGTTTGCGTGGCATCTGAACCTGTGGTTCGACCCCACGTCGCGTCATTACGGGGACAGCCTCCTGGGATTCGGGATCACGATCCTGGTCTGGGCCTTTGCCCTTGCAGCGATCTATAAAGTGACCAAAAGCGTCCTTGCCTGCGCCGTCTATCATGCCTTCATCGACGCGCTGGGCGCGGTGTATGACTGGAATCTGCTGTTCGACGCGTTCCCGGGGAACGCCGCCGCCAACGCGTACCGCTGCGTGATCCTCTGCCTGTCCGTCGTGCTCTGGCTCTACGCGGACAGAAAAGAGAGAAGGCAAAGCAGTTAGAAAAAGCCACGGAGTGAGCGGGAACGCTCATTCCGTGGCTTTGTTTACGGTCGCTTGCCGAAGGGTATTCCGATCTGCCTTCCCGGCCCGGCTGCTGAACGGATGGCTCGGCGGGAATCGTGGACGGCGTTTTAGCGGTCACTTCGATCCCTGCGGGTCCGTATTCTCCCGGACCGGCTCCATCAGGCCGGCTTTTCTCAGGGCGGGCACCACCGCGGCGTAGATGATGGGCGCCACGATAATGGCAAATACGGCGTTGATGAGGGACGCCGGCAGCTTGGAGGCCATAGCGGCCAGCACGGTTTCTCCGGGATAGCCGTAGACGAAACGCTGATAGATGAATGTCTTCAGCATATACAGCACGACATAGCTCAGCGCGCCGCAGACGCAGCCCAGCGCCACGCGGACCTTGTTTACGTTCCGGTGAGTCGCGGTGCGTGCGATCAATGCGCAGACGGCGGCCATGGCGAATTTCGACACGAAGGTGATGAGACACTGAATGATGTCATAGCCGCCGAAGAGCCCGTCGTACAGCGCGGAGCCCAGCCCCGCGGCCAGTCCGCCGCCTACAGGCCCGAACATGAGCCCGCCCAGCAGACACAGGGCGTTGGCGAAGTGTACCTTGGAGCCCAGCAGCGGGAAACGGAAGAAGGTGACGACGCATATGATCGCCGCCATCACTGCGATAAAAATGATCCGCCGCAGCGTGAGTGTTGACTTTTTGTTCATTGAGTACCACCTCCGGTTGACTTTTCCCTTGCGGTTGGTTATAGTATATGCAAAACTGGCATTTGTGAAATTGCCAGAATAAATATATTTAATAAGGCCAGATGCATATGCTTACTTATTCCATCTCAAAAGAAAGCAAACAGCCCCTGTACGAACAGCTCTATGACAAGCTGCGGGACGATATGCTCCGGGGCCGGCTGTCGGGCGGGGAAAAGCTCCCCTCCAAGCGCGCCCTGGCGGAGCACCTGGGGATCAGCAAGATCACAGTGGAGACGGCCTATGCCCAGCTTCTGGCGGAGGGGTATATCGTCTCCCGGGAACGGTCCGGGTACTTTGTGGCAAAGCTGCTGCCCGGCATTCTGCCGGAGGAACGGATACCGCGGCCCCGCAGCAGCCCGGAGGAACCGGAGCCGCCTGCCTCCGTGTCGGCGCAGCTGTTTCCCTATTCCGTATGGGCGCGGCTCATGCGAGGAGTTATCCTGGACAAAGAGGCAAACCTGCTTAGGCCGGTGCCCGCCGCGGGGATCTACGGGCTGCGTCGAGCCATCGCAGACGAGCTGAGGCGGGATCGGGGTATGAACGTGCGCCCGGAGCAGGTGGTGATCGGCGCGGGCGCGGAGTACTTTTACAGCCTGCTGGCGCAGTTTCTGGGCAGGGACCGGATATTCGCCTTTGAGGAGCCCTTTCACCGTACCATCTACCGGGCTTACACCATGAACGGGGCGCAGGTTGCCTGCGTGGGAATGGACGGCAGCGGCATGCTCCTGGAGGAGCTGCGCGCAAGCGGGGCCAGCGTGGCGCACCTCTCGCCCTCCCACCACTATCCCAGCGGGATCGTCATGCCCATCACCCGCAGGCGGGAGATCGACAGATGGCTGTCGGAGTCGCCGGAGCGTTTTGTCATTGAGGACGAATATGATTCGGAATTCACCTTCTCCGGCCGCATGATCCCCACCATGCAGAGCATGGACGCCACAGGTCGGGTGATCTTTATGAACACTTTTTCCAAGACCATCGCGCCCACCCTGCGCATCAGCTATATGGTCCTGCCGGAAGGACTGATCGGGCGGTGGCAGGAGCGTATGGGATTTTACAGCTGTGCCGTTCCGTCCTTTGAGCAGCTCACCCTGGCCCGGTTTCTGGACGAAGGGTATTATGAGCGCCATCTTCGGCGGATGCGCAAGCACTACCGACAGGTGCGGCGGCAGCTGATGGAGCTGCTTTCGGCAGAGCCCCTGCGGAGCTTCTGCGCGGCGGCCCAGCCGGAGGCGGGACTCCATTTCCTGCTGCGGCTCCGGACGGACGCGGACGAGCCGCGGCTGCGTAATGCGCTGCGTGAAGCGGGGCTGAACGCGCCGCTTCTGGCGGATCACTACCGCTCGGAGCCGCCGCAGAGCGCCAGGGGGCGGATCGTGATCCAGTATTCCAACATTGAGCCGGAGACGCTGAAAGCGTCGCTCCTGCGGCTCATGGAGCTGCTCAGGTAAACAGAGGGCCTCCCGCCGGGTGAACGGCGGGAGGCATTTTGCTTTCAGAAGGCTGTTCGGCGGGTTGCGGCCCCTTCCCAATTCTGAGCGCCGCGGGGAAGTCACCGGTGGGATTGTGGGGCGTCCGCCCGAGGGCAGACCGCGTACGGAGGCGGGCAGAGAACGGGCATGGAAGAATTTGTATTACTATTGTTGCAACTTCGGTAAAAGATCAATGCAGTTTTTGCTGTTCCGACAAAAAAGTAAAAAAACCGTGTATCTGGCTCGGAATTGTGGTAGTATATTTTTGGCGGATAGTTGTTCATTCTTTCAGGACCCAGGCGGCGTTGTTCTCATCCGCAAATTCTTTTGGAACAGGCGGCATGGATTTATGAGTGTTTTCAATGTGATCTCCCTATTCGGCGGTCTCGCGCTTTTCCTCTATGGAATGCGAATCATGGGGGACGGGCTGAAGCGCGGTTCCTCCTCGGCATTCAAAAAAGCGATGGAAAAGGTCACGAACAACCCCCTGATCGGGTTTTTACTGGGCCTTCTCGTGACGGCCGTGATCCAGAGCTCGTCGGCCACCATCGTACTGACTTCAGGACTCGTGGGCGCGGGGCTCATCACGCTGCACCAGTCACTGGGCATCATTATCGGCGCCAACGTGGGCACCACGGTAACCGGCCAGATCATCCGCCTCCTTGACATCAACTCCACCGGCGCTGCCTGGCTGGAGGTATTCAAGCCCTCCACCCTGGCTCCAATAGCAGCCGTTATCGGGATCCTGCTGATCATGGCGTTCAAGTTCCGGAATTCAGATACTCTGGGCGGCATCGCCATGGGCTTCGGCATCCTGTTTACCGGCCTTCTCAACATGACGGCTGCCGTAGCGCCCCTTTCTGAGGCCCCGTTCTTTTCCCAACTCTTCATCAGCCTGGCGGATAAGCCGGTGCTGGGCTTCCTGGCCGGTACCGGCGTGGCCTTCACCATTCAAAGCTCCTCCGCCACGGTTGGTATCCTCCAGGCGCTGTCCGTTACCGGTAAGGTGACTTTCAGCTCCATATACTCTGTCCTGACCGGTATATATATGGGCGATTGCATCACCACAGCCATTGTCTGCTCCATCGGCGCTAAAGCTGAAGCCCGGCGCACCGGCGTGGTGCATATCATCTATAATCTGTCGAAAGCATTCATCGTTCTGCTGGGCGTCACGATCCTCCATCATGCCGGCGCGCTGACCGGCTTGTGGGCAAAGCCGCTGACCTCCGGCGGCATCGCCAACACCCATACGCTGTTCAATCTGGTTTGCGCCGTGCTGCTTCTCCCGGTCTGCGGCCTGTTTGAAAAGCTGGCCCGCCGCATCGTCAGGGACGATCCCGTGGCCAACGGGCGGCTGAGCGCACTGCTGGAGTCTCTGGACAGGACGTTCTTCGATTCCCCGGCCCTGGCCATGGCCAGCGTCAGAAACGTGATCTCCAACATGGCTGAGACCTCCGTTTCCGCCGTCAAAAGGGCCATGGGCGGACTCGTGACCTATGACGCCCGCACGGTGGAGGAGATCAACGAAGACGAGACAGATATGGATACCCTGGCGGACAGTGTCAGCAGCTACCTGATCCACCTGGCGCCCCACGTGGACGCGGAGCATGGCAACGACATGGTCAATTATTATATGAAGTGCGTCTCCGAGTTCGAACGTATCGGCGACTACGCCGTCAACCTGACGGAGAGCGCCGGGGAGCTGCAGGACAAGGGAACCTCCTTCTCCGAAAAGGCCAAGAGGGAGCTGGCGCTGATGGAGGATGCGCTGGACGAGATCATGGGATACGCTAACCTCGCCTTCACCGGCGACGACTGGACGGAGGCGCGTCATATCGAGCCGATAGAAGAGGTCATTGACGACATGGTGGAGACACTGCGCGCCAATCACCTGCGGCGGCTGAGGGAAGGGCGCTGCAACGTGGACGCGGGCTTCATTTTCCTGGATATCCTGGTGAACGTGGAACGTATTGCGGACCAGTGCTCCAATATCGGCATCTATACCATCTCCCTCCACGACGCCCAGGCTGCCGAGATGCAGCACGACTACATCCGTCATCTGCACCAGGGCGAGAACGAGCAGTTCAACCAGGAATTTGCCGCTGCCCACGCCATGTACTTTGACAGGCTGAAGGCCATCGAATTCGGCACGGGGGACTGAGATAAGCGAAAAAACAGGCCGCCTGAGACAATACGTTTCAGGCGGCCTTTTCCTGTCTATGCGGAGAATATAAAGCGCAGGAACATACGTTTACCGGCGGGATCCACTGCTTTGAGTTTCTCCTCCTGCTCCCGGATACAGAGGGAAAGAGATTCCAGCTCTTCATCTGTGATCGTATGGCTGCTGAACCGAGCCCGGAGTCCCAGCCGCTCGCCCTCCTCCGGGATCGGGAGACCGGAGAGACGGGACATGCGCGCCAGATGGCGGTACATCCTGACGGCGCGGGTGTTGGGGTCGGCCCTTGAAAAGAGGGAAGCACGGACTCGCTTCGAAACCGTCCGCCAACTCAGAAGCATCGCCGACAGCGCAGCCAGTATCCAGACGATACCGGGCACCCGGAAGGGTGCTTTTTCTTCTTCAACAGAAGCGTGTTCCCGCTCGTCCGGATGCTGCGCGGGCGTGGGGGATGGCCTGATACCGGGCGCCGGCGAGACAGAGGGGGAGGGCGACGGCTTGACCCCATGCTCATCCTCCTGCTCCGAAGACCCGGCTCCGGATGGGGCGGGAGCGCTCTCAGGCGGGGTGACCTCGACGGGGATCCAGCCCTGCCCGCCGCTGAAGATCTCCACCCAGGCGTGGGCGTTTGACTGGGTCACCGTGCTCCACTCGTTGACGGTGGGGGTGAACATATAGCCTGTAACGAGCCGCGCGGGGATCCCCTCGCACCGCAGCAGGATCGCCGCGGCGGTGGCGTAGTGGATGCAGTATCCGGTCTCGCTGTCCTCCAGGAACCAACGGACGAAATCCTCTCCCTCCGGCATGGCGGGCGTATCTCGACTGTAGCGGGCCGCGTTCTGCACGAGCTCCCGCACCGCGTTGATACTGCTGCGGGGCGTTGGGGCCAGGACATAGGTGCCGCTGGCGGAGTCAGAATCGTCGCTGTCATCATCCTGAACTGAGAATGTGACGGTACCGTCGCCGTCTCCGTCCTCAATCTGGACCGAATACGTGACGGAGCCGGAGCTTCCGCCGTTCAGTTTCTCCAGGATGGGGGCCAGAGCCTCCCGCGTTTCCTCGGGGACCTGGGTGTAGGTCCGGTAAACAAAGTCGGCGTAGTCGCTGCTGTTCTCCTGCCGGGGGAACAGCAGGGAGGCGGTGCAGTTGTAATCGGTATCGTACCCGGTGTTTTCGATATAGGCGTCATAGTGGGGCTCGCCGCCCTCGGGCAGCTCCTCCGGCCGGTAGGGGAGGTACATGACGGCGCACCGCTTTCGCGTTTTGACATGCACCGCGTTTGTGCCCTGATGGTGGGAGAGCCAGATTTCTTCGCTTACGCCGGAATCCTCATAGGCCTCGTCCCCCAGCGCGGACCAGGTGTTATTCTCATATTTCGCGAAGGACGCGCCCCGGAGATAGAGGACATTGTCAGACCAGTTGAATACCTCCATGACCTCTGCTGCATTTTTCGGATTGGGTCCGACGGCAGTCAGATCCACGGAGTAGTAGCTGGCGTCCCAGGCGGTGACGCCCAACGTCTGCGAGACGAGAGGGGAGACCACCCGAACGCTCCCGTCGCTGCCGTTTTGGATGATGGCGTGAGATTCGGAAAAAGCCTTGAACCGGGCCCGCAGGTTTTCCGCCCAATCCGGGCGCCCTGCCGAGTCAGGCCCGAAGAAAAGGGACAGCGCGAATACGAACAGCGCGGTCGGAACGGCGACCTTCAGTACGACGGCGTGCTGCCCGTCGCCTCTGAGCCGTACAGTCTGTGTGACAACCAGCAGCGTGTAAGCACCCATAAGAAGCAGAAACGGCATCAGCGCGGGCGGGTTGGACACATTGATGAGGCAGATCACAAGAAACGGCAGGCTGAGAATCGCCGGCAGCCAGAGCCGGTGGGCGCGGGCGACGGCAAGGCTCGTCACCAGTGCCAGCAGCGCCGCCGCCGCCGACAGGACAGGGGTGGCCGTGGCGTCGAGGGGCAGCGGCTCCTGCACGATCTCGGAGAACACTTCAAAGCCGGTGATGAAGCTGAGCTGCACCAGCCGGAATACAGTGACGATGCTGTCCTTAAAGGCGTCGGCGTTCCATAGGATCAGGATCAGAAAGACCGCCAGAGACAGGCCCAGCAGCGTGACAGCCAGCCATTTGCGGCGCAGGGAAAAGATAAAGGAGAACACCGCCGCGGCGATGAGACAGAACAGGACGATCCGCTCCGGCTCCATGGGCAGACCGAACGCCGTGACAAGGCAGAACACCGCGCCGAGGGCGAGCGCCAGGGAGCATATCAGCGCCGAGAAAAAGCGGGAGAGATCAGCCTTCATGCGCCGCCTCCTCCCTCGGGTCCACATGATAGACCCAGTCAGCGCCGGGGAAGCTCCGCCCGCGGAGGGACGGCGCGCTCTGTTCGACGGGGATGGACATCACATCCCGGAGGAATGCGTGGAGCGCCTCCCCGGAGCGAATCTCCGCAGTCACAGGCGCGGAGGTGTTGGGGTCGATGCAGCATGCCTCGTGACCGACCTCCCGCGCCAGAAGCTCATTGCAGACCCAGAGAAGCGCGCCGAAAACACGGTCCGCCATGTCCCTGTCCCGGTAAAGATCGAAGGTGACGATCACCCGCCTGCGCACCGCCTCCTGCGGCTCGCGGACGATGAGATCCTCCGTTTTGGCGGAGAGCTTCCAGTGGACGGAACGCATGGGATCACCGGGGCGGTACTCACGCATCTCATGCCGCTCGGAAAAGCCGCCGCCCCGCATGGGCCGGTAGGCTGTATTCGCGAAGGCGGAGAAGCTGGGCGCGGGGGAGGGTTTTTCGGGTTTGGGATAGACGGTGAGCCGCCGGTCATCCGGGTGCGTCAGCGGAAAGCTGAAGAGCCCCATCAGATCCAGTACACGGCATCCGCCCAGACGCCATACATAGACGCCGCAGTGCTCCGTATCCGCACGCAGGGGCGTGAGCCGGGTGCGGGAGACGACAACCCGCTCCCGGCGTTGCTGACCGGTCCCCAGTTCCTCGATGGAAACGGAGAACATGCAGAGAACGGGACCGGCCTTCATAAGGGAGCTCAGGCGCACCTGGGCAAACACCTCGTCCCCCATGACGCACTCCTCACAGAGTTCCAGGGAGACGGACGATTTCAGCAGCGAGGGGAGACTGCACAGCAGAGAGAACAGGGGGAGAAGCAGCGTAAAATACAGAATGTACCGGGAGATCCAGCCGCTGTAGTTGATGTAGAACACAAACATACCGGCCAGGAACAGAAGGTACAGCAGTCGGTTTTTCCACATGGTCACACCCTGGGCGCGGGGACCCTTTTCGCAATATCTTCGATGACCCTCTCCAGGGAGACGGAGCCTGCTTCAGCCTCCGGCGAGAGCGCCAGACGGTGGGCAACGCAACGGGAAAAGACCATGGCTACGTCCTTTGGGATCACATAGTCGCGCCCCTGCACGTAGGCGGCGGCACGGGCCATGCCCGTCAGCGCCAGAGTAGCCCGGGGACTGATGCCCCGGGACAGCATACTGTTCTCCCGGGTCGCGCCTGCGAGCCGGACGATATACTGAATGATCTCATCCTTTACGTACACGTCCCCCGTCTCCCGCTGCATGGTCACGAGCTGATCCCGGGTCACCATGCGCCGCACCTCGTCCAGCGGGTTGTTCTTCAGCCGGTTCTGCACCATCTCACACTCCGCCTCCGGCGAGGGATAGCCGATGGAGAGCCGGATCGTGAAGCGGTCGATCTGGGAGTCGGGGAGAAGCTGGGTACCGGAAGCGCCGGCGGGGTTCTGGGTGGCAATAACGAAGAACGGCTCCGGCAGCGGGTGGGATACGCCGTCCACCGTGACCTGCCCCTCTTCCATCGCCTCCAGCAGGGCGGATTGGGTGCGGGAGGTGGCGCGGTTCAGCTCATCCGCCAGAAACAGGTTGCAGAGGATCGCGCCGGGCTGGTACTGCATGGTGCCGGTCTCCTTCCGATAGAGGGAATAGCCGGTGATGTCGGAGGGAAGGATATCCGGGGTAAACTGCACCCGCCCGTAGCTCAGGTCCAGCGCCTTGGAAAAGGCCAGCGCCACCGTGGTCTTGCCCACGCCGGGCATATCCTCAAGCAGGATGTGCCCTTTTGCCAGGATGGCGGTCATGATCCAGAGAAGGATCTGGTCCTTGCCGGATACGGCTTTCTTGACTTCGTTCAAAACGGCGCTGATCCTGTTCATATGGAACCTCCGTATCTGTCGTCAGTGATGCATGCGCCCGGGCGCGCACTGATTAACATCTATTATACCATATTGTGCCTGTTACGTCCCGAAATTAAAAAAAGTTTAAAAAAACAGTTGACAAATACCCTGCGGGGGTATATGATCAAGATACCCGCAGGGGGTATTGCTTCGGAGGTGAACGGGATGGAAGAAATGTGTACGTGCTGCAAGACCACGGATCGATCCGCGGAGCAGCAGAAAAAGCTCATCAACCGCCTGAGCCGCATTGAGGGACAGATCCGCGGCATAAAGGGCATGATCGAAAAGGACGCGTACTGTACCGACGTGCTTACCCAGTCTGCCGCGGTTACGGCTGCCATGCAGGCGTTCAGCCGGGAACTGCTGTCCGACCATCTCCACTCCTGCGTCATTCGTGACATCCGGGAGGGGAAGGACGATGTGGTTGACGAGCTGGTGGGGATCCTGCAGAAGCTGATGCGGTGAGCGCATACGGGAGAGCGACAAAATGGAAAAATACAATGTGACGGGTATGAGCTGCGCCGCCTGCAGCGCCCGTGTGGAGAAAGCGGTGAATCAGGTGCCCGGCGTCACCTCCTGCTCCGTGAGTCTGCTCACGAACACCATGGGGGTGGAGGGGACAGCGGCTGCGGCAGACATTATCGCGGCTGTGGAGAACGCCGGCTACGGAGCGTCTCTCCAGGGGTCGGCGCAGAAAGGCAGCAGCCTGAGCGAGCAGGAAAAGGCGCTGGAGGATACGGAGACCCCGAAGCTGAAGCGGCGGCTCATCGCTTCCATCGTGTTCCTTGTTGTGCTCATGTATGTCTCCATGGGACACAACATGCTGGGACTGCCGCTGCCAAAATGGTTTGACGGCAACCATGTGGCCGCGGGGATCGTACAGCTTCTCCTGGCGGCGATCGTCATGGTCATCAACCAGCGATTCTTTATCAGCGGTTTCAAGGGGCTCCTCCACCGCTCGCCCAATATGGATACCCTTGTGGCTATGGGTTCCATGGCATCCTTCGTATGGAGCGTGTACGTGCTGCTGGCCATGGCGAAGGCCCAGTCCGTGGGGAATGCCGAGGCGGTCATGGGATATCGGATGGACTTCTATTTCGAGTCCGCGGCCATGATCCTGACCCTCATCACTGTGGGCAAGATGCTGGAGGCCAAGTCCAAGGGGCGCACCACCGATGCGCTGAAGGGCCTTATGAAGCTGGCGCCGAAGACCGCGGTCCTTCGGAAAAACGGCGCGGAGGAGACTGTCCCCATCGAGCAGGTGCGCACCGGCGACGCGTTTGTTGTCCGCCCCGGGGAGAGTATCCCCGTGGACGGCGTCATCATCGAGGGCAGCAGCGCCGTGAACGAGGCGTCCCTCACAGGGGAAAGTATCCCCGTGGACAAGACGGTGGGGGATCTCGTCTCTGCCGCCACCATCAACCAGTCGGGCTTCATAGTCTGCGAAGCTACCCGCGTAGGGGAGGATACCACCCTTTCCCAGATCATCCGCATGGTCAGCGACGCCGCAGCCACCAAGGCGCCCATCGCCAAGATCGCGGATAAGGTCTCCGGCGTCTTCGTGCCTGCGGTGCTGGGCATCGCCGCCGTCACGCTGATCGTGTGGCTGCTGGTGGGACAGGCGTTCGGCTACGCGTTGGCGCGGGCTATCTCGGTCCTCGTTATAAGCTGTCCGTGCGCCCTGGGGCTTGCCACGCCGGTGGCCATCATGGTGGGCAACGGCATGGGCGCGAAAAACGGCATCCTGTTCAAGACCGCCGTTTCCCTGGAGGAGACGGGGCGCATACAGATCGTAGCCCTGGACAAGACCGGCACCGTCACCAGCGGCGAGCCGCGGGTCACGGACGTGATCCCCGCAGCGGGGTATTCGGAGGCGGATTTGATGCGGTATGCCGCGTCCCTGGAGCAGAAGAGCGAGCACCCGCTGGCTAAGGCCATCCTGCAGCACAGAGAAGAGCTGGGGCTGGATATCCGGGAGGTGGACGGCTTCCGCGCCCTGCCGGGCAACGGCCTTTCCGCCGAACTGGATGGGGAAACGCTCACCGGAGGCAGCATGGCGTTTATCAGCGGCCGTGTCAGCGTGCCTCCAGCGCTCATGGCGCGGGCGGAGGAACTGGCCGGAATGGGCAAAACGCCCCTGCTGTTCACGAAAAGCGATGAGTTTCTGGGCATCATCGCCGTGGCGGATGTGATTAAGCCGGACAGCGCCCAGGCGGTGAGGGAACTGAAAAACATGGGCATCAAGGTCGTCATGCTCACCGGCGACAATGAAAAGACCGCGAGGGCAATCGGCGCGCAGGCCGGTGTGGACCAGGTGATTGCCGGGGTCCTGCCCGACGGGAAGGAGAGCGTGATCCGCGACCTGAAGGAACGGGGCAAGGTAGCCATGGTAGGTGACGGCATCAACGACGCGCCGGCATTGACCCGCGCGGACGTCGGTATCGCCATCGGCGCGGGTACGGATATCGCCATTGACGCGGCCGACATCGTGCTCATGAAGAGCAGCCTCACCGACGTATCGGCAGCCGTGCGCCTGAGCCGCGCCACTCTGCGGAACATCCACGAGAACCTTTTCTGGGCTTTTTTCTACAACGTGATCTGCATCCCGCTTGCAGCGGGAGTCTGGATCCATCTTTTCGGCTGGACGATGAATCCCATGCTTGGTGCGCTGGCCATGAGTCTGTCGAGCTTCTGCGTCGCCATGAACGCGCTTCGGCTGAATCTGTTCAAGGTCCATGACGCCAGCCGCGACAGAAGGCTCAAGCACAAGGCTGTGCTGGCCGAACCGAACGAAGACAAGGAAGAACCCATCATTATAAGAAAGGAAGAGTATGAAATGAGCAAGAAAACACTGAAAGTCGATGGTATGATGTGCGGGCACTGCGAGGCCAGAGTGAAGGGGGCGCTGGAGGCGCTGGACGGCGTGGCTGAGGCTGTGGCCGATCACGATGCGGGCACCGCGGTGGTGACGCTCTCCGCTGAAGTGGCGAATGATGTGCTCGCCTCCGCTGTAGAGGCGCAGGGCTACAAGGTCCTCGGCGTCGAGTAAGTAGGAAGCTGTTCCATTCAGGCAGGGAAAAACGCCGGACAGACGATATCTGTCCGGCGTTTGCTTATAGGAAAGCGCGTCACATTGCCGGGCGCTCATCTCCTCGCGGTCAAGGCCGCCTCGATGAGCTGGCAGTATATGCTTTCGGCTTCATAGTTACCAGATATTTTTTGAGCTTCGCATACGCGAATCCTACCGCCGCGAATTTTTTCGTTCGCGGCACAAAATGAAAAAGCCATTCGACGTCGGCGTAGAAAAAAAGGAGGGTCAAAATGAAGCGTTACGACAGGCAAAACATCTTCCATCGGGACAAATGGCGCTGTGTCGCGTGCCATTCCCGCAAGTACGAGCTGATAGCCCATCACGTCATACCGGAGGCAGACGGAGGCGCGGACAATGCGCAGAACATTGTCACGCTCTGCCGCCCGTGTCATATGCAGGTGACGGGCTTCCGCATCTATCGGGATGTGACCGGCAAGGAGATTTCCGACCTCTGCTCCCGATACCTGAAGCACCTGTTCGGGGACACCTGGGAGCCGCATAGCCCGCTGTGGTGCGCTCTCATGGCCTACGCGAAGCAGGGCGCGGAATCCATGGCAGAGGAGCGGGCCGGGGCCTGGGACGGCTATTTCCGTGCAATCTCGGAGCTCGCGCAGGAAATGGGAGACGGGGAGACGGAGGACGAGGAGACGGAGGACGGGCCCGCACCGGGCCGCTAAAGCGTCCCGACGCCGGGCCGTGGGTGCCTCGGTCATGGGCTCGGTGGGGTCCCTCTCTGCGGGTGTCGGCCCTGGACGGCGCTCGCGGGGGATCGCGCCTAAAAGGCCCGCCCCCCTCCGTTCGGGGCCCCGCCTCGCCCTGTCCAGGTGCCCCGAAACGCCGGGGACGGGGGACGGGGGACGGGGGTTTGCCTGGTGCCGCCGCCGCACTCCTTCCATTATATCTTCCGATGATACCGCCGCCGTCAAGGGTTTCACGAGCGGGCAAGCCCGCCCTTGACAGCGGCAAGCCCTGGTTGCATCACATGAAAGGAGGCGGCTCACATGAAGCTGTCAAACGAGGAACGCAAAGCCATATACAGACGGGACGGATTTGCCTGCGCCCTGTGCGGGAGCGGGAAGTACCTGCAGGTCCACCACTACATCAAGCGAAGCAACGGGGGGTCGAACAGTCCGCACAACCTGGTTACCCTCTGCTCCGTATGCCATGCCGAGGTCCACGGAATCAACGCCTTTGACGCCCCGGACAAGCCGACGCAGGAGGAGATGGAGCAGATGGTAGTCGAATACCTGGCAGATATGTATGCCCCGACCTGGAATCCCTGGGAGAAGGGGACCTGGATGCATGACGCCATGGGAGGGGTGCAGGAGCCCGTGGAATACCCGAAGCGTGAAGCTATGATCCATTCCACGGGCAAGAAAGATACGGTTGAGATCATCGAATACAACGGCTCAAATGACATCATAGTACGGTACAATGGCGTGTATTGTACTGCCATAGACAATCCCTTTTCGGGTCTGATCTATGCAGATGACAAGTATGGCGTCATAGAGGATTACAGGGGGAGCGGGCGTTAAGCCCCTCCCTTTTTTTGCGGCATGAAACGCGCGGCGCCTGGGCTCCGGGCCAAAGGCCCTCCGCTGCGGCGCGGGGCGCGGTGCCTCCTTCTATTCCCGGGGGCGCATACGCGGCCCCTCCTGCTGTGGAAAACGGGGGAGACGTTCGCCGGAAGTGCGCAGCTACCCCCATCGTTTTTTAAAAGGTGCCCGCCCTCGCGGCTCTTGTCGCAGTTCGGGTCCGCCGCTCTCCCGCGCGCATGGGCACCCCGGGCCCCTGTTTCTGTGGCCTGTGGGGGTGCGTCCTTTTTCGGCCCGGGCTCCGCCGGCCTCCCGTGTCTCGGGTCCTTGCGGGGGTCGGCCCCGGCCCCGGGCCCCGGCTTCGGCTGTCGCGTGCCCGCGCTCCCCGTTGGGGTGCCGTGCCTGCCGTGGGAAACGGGGGACGAGGGACGAGGGACGGGAGACGGGAGGGGCGCGATATCTGGGGCTC
>JAEEGL015265237.1_pt1 | contig 18193 bp, 13 predicted proteins | sample 9134231 | NCBI WGS metagenome assembly JAEEGL01 (sample SAMN16246548, study PRJNA631951) | gut metagenome | biome: gut microbiome; feature: rumen; material: fiber-attached | host: Bos | place: Iran: Karaj | collected 2018-10 | reverse complement strand
GGATGTTCAGGCTTCGGAGGGCAGAACGCTGCTTTTCTTCCTTTATGACGGGTTGATCGCCGGCATGATCGCCGTAGCGGATACCGTAAAGAAAGACAGTGCGGATGCCGTGAGCCGGATCCGGGATATGGGTATAGATGTAGTTATGTTAACCGGAGACCGGGAAGACACAGCCCGTGCCATCGGCCGCGAAGCCGGCATCGACAGGATCATCGCCGGAGTCCTTCCGGATGAAAAGGCAGAAAAGGTCAGGGAACTTCAGCAGGAAGGAAAGGTAGCCATGGTGGGAGACGGGATCAACGACGCTCCTGCCCTTACGGTGGCGGATGTGGGCATGGCCATCGGAGCCGGTACGGATATTGCCATGGATGCTTCGGATGTGGTACTCACCGGCTCTTCTCTCACGGATGCCGCTTCCGCCATACTGATCGGAAGATCCACCCTGCGGAACATCCGGGAGAATCTGTTCTGGGCATTCTTTTACAACGTCATGGGCATCCCCCTTGCGGCGGGAGTATGGATCCCGGTCTTCGGATGGAAACTCTCCCCCATGTTCGGTGCCGCAGCCATGAGCCTTTCCAGTTTTTGCGTTGTCATGAACGCCTTAAGACTGAATCTCATAAAACCTTATAAAAAAGAACCGACAAAAAAGGATCCAAAGGAGGATAATGTTATGTTAACCATTACACTTAATGTGGAAGGAATGATGTGTCAGAATTGCGAAAAGCATGTGAACAAAGCGGTGGAGAGCAATTTTGCGGTGCAGAGCGTCACTTCCGATCACGAGAAGAACGAGACCGTCATCGTATGTTCCGAAAAACCGGACATGGAAAGATTAAAAGGGGTCATCGCGGAGGAAGGCTATACCGTGGTTTCGGAAAAGGTCACGGAAGCTTAGGAGGTAACGAATGGACAGGATCGAAGAAGTCATGAACATGATCGACCGCTCCATGGCGGGAGGTGTCAGCAGGCTGCATATCGACGTCTCGGAGGAACTGTCGGAAGAAACCGTGGATAAACAGTATCATCACGGCCGCTGCGATGTGGGAAGCCCCTGGGCAAAAGGGACGGTCACCAACTGTGAGAGCGTGGATATCTTCTGAAGTTCATTCCGTGTAAGCTTCATACATGGCATTCAGGATATCATCACTGAAAAACGCCCTGCGGTGATACACCGACATGATCCTTGCGCACTCCTCTTCAGAGAGGTGCGCATTTTTTCTGCGATAAAGGACATGAAAGAAAAAGATCATGTTCAGATGGATGATCCCCAGCCGGATATTCCGCACAAAGCTGTAGTCCTCGTAGCATTTCAGGTAAAACTGAAGCAGATAATAAGCATACCAGGCACCATAGATCCGTGCATATTCCGGGTTGGCGGAAAAGAACTCCTCACACCATTCCACCCAGAGGCCCTGCTCTCCCATCTTTCTTTTGAAGCCGTAAAAATACAGGCCGCAAAGATGATACAGGAAGGGGATCCTGGAGGACAGCCTGGGGTGATAAAACGAGGTACCCATGAGCGCATCGTATCGGGAAGCCGGAAAAGGAAAGACTTCGGGAAGCTCGGGAGAAGGATCTTCCCCAAAAGGGTGCTTCGCGAGATAATCCGTCTCTCCCTTCAAAAAGGAGTCCTGGGTCCTTACGGCGTAAGCATCCACCAGGGAGAGGACCTCCTTCAGGGACGTAAGATCCCGTACCCCCAGAAGCGCTTCTTTCATCCGGTCCCGTGTCCGGACCAGCATCTGCAGATAGGCGGTATCGTCATTGGTGGAACAGGGGGAACTTAAGGAGTCTCCTTCATGACAGTTAAAGAAAAGGGCATCCCTGTTTTTCAGAAACAGTCCGGCTGCTTCCATACAGGACAGATCCAGACAGCGTTCTTCGAACACCCCGTAATTCCTGTAGAACCGGGGATACATCCTGCAGGCTTCCGGAAGGAATCCGTGACCGTATCTGCGCTGCAGCGAACACAGCCCTCTGCGGTCATGAAAAGAACAGCTCCCGGAAGAAGCGTTCAGACATCCGTCCGTATCCCCGTCCGGATAATAGATCCCGGACATGGAAAGCTTCAGTTTCCAGCCGGTAAGTCCCTTGGTCTGCCGGAACCGTTCATAATCTTCTTTGTTGAGAGGTATGACCCAGCCTCTGCAGCAGGTTTCCGGGCAGGCCCCTCCGGCGCATGTAAAATCCTGATAAAATGAGAGTTCCCGAATTTCCATGGATTCATTATAGATGGATTTGCACCCGCGGTCAAAACAGGGCCGAAAGCTGCAATCACAGGGGTTATTTTTTCACGGGATATGCCGATATATAAGGTGAAAGAACAATGTGGCGGGAACAGGGACGTTCCCGGAAATCCAATAAGGCAACAGTGATCACAAGGAGGTGATTGGGATGACAGGAATGTATTATATTCCACAGCCGTCCGCCTTTTCGGAAATCGGAGCAGTGATGGGATCCGTTCCTTACCGCAGCTTCAAACGGGATCAGAAACCGTTGAAGGAAGATCCGAGGAAGAAGAAAAGATCCGCATTCAAAGACTTATTCGAAAAGGAGGCAGAAAAAGACCCGGAACAGATGGGATGCTTTTTCGAGGCAAAGGCATGACAACAGAATCAAGGACAAGATAAAGGCCACGGCAGGGGATGTCGTGGCCTTTTCGTTTTCATTTCGTTTTCTTTGTCTCAGTCAACCTTCGGCAGTTTTGCAAAGGATTCCGCAAGCTGTTCGTCCGTAGGGATCTCATCGGTCATTTCACCGTCATGATACTTCTGGTAAGCCACCAGATCGAAATATCCGGTTCCCGTGAGGCCAAATACGATGGTCTTCTCTTCTCCGGTCTCCCTGCACTTCACAGCTTCGTCGATGGCCACCCGGATAGCATGGGAACTCTCGGGTGCCGGAAGGATCCCTTCCACTCTCGCGAACTGTTCCGCAGCCTCGAATACCGCAGTCTGTTCCACGCTGCGTGCCTCCATGAAACCGTCGTGATACAGCTGGGAAAGGGTGGTGCTCATACCGTGGAACCGGAGTCCGCCCGCATGGTTTGCGGAAGGGATGAAGCTGCTTCCCAGGGTGTACATCTTGGCCAGCGGGCAGATCATGCCCGTATCGCAGAAGTCGTATGCAAACTTACCTCTCGTAAAGCTGGGGCAGGATGCGGGTTCTACGGCAATGATCCGGTAGTCCGCTTCTCCCCGGAGCTTTTCGCCCATAAAGGGAGCGATCAGACCGCCCAGATTGGATCCGCCGCCGGCGCATCCGATGATCATATCCGGCTTGATGCCGTATTTGTCAAGAGCGATCTTGGTCTCCAGACCGATGACGGACTGATGCAGCAGTACCTGGTTCAGAACGCTTCCCAGTACATATCGGTATCCGGGATTCTTCGTTGCCACCTCTACGGCTTCCGAAATGGCGCAGCCCAGGCTTCCCGTGGTTCCGGGATGCTCTGCCAGGATCTTTTTGCCCACTTCCGTGGTCTCCGAAGGAGAAGGTACCACGGAAGCTCCGTAGGTACGCATCACTTCCCGGCGGAAAGGCTTCTGTTCATAGGATACCTTCACCATATAAACCTTGCAGTCCAGATCGAAATAGGAACATGCCATGGAAAGCGCCGTACCCCACTGGCCGGCTCCCGTCTCCGTGGTAACGCCCTTTAAGCCCTGTTTCTTGGCGTAATAGGCCTGTGCGATGGCGGAATTGAGTTTGTGGCTTCCGCTGGTGTTGTTTCCTTCGAATTTGTAATAGATCTTCGCGGGGGTCTTGAGTTTTTCCTCCAGGCAGTAAGCCCGTACAAGCGGTGAAGGCCGGTACATCTTGTAGAATTCCCTGATCTCTTCGGGGATCTCGATGTAAGACGTTGTCTCGTCAAGTTCCTGATCCACCAGTTCCTCGCAGAAAATGGGGATCAGTTCCTCTTTTGCAAGGGGCTTTCCGGTTCCCGGATTCACTAAAGGCGCGGGTTTGTTCTTCATGTCGGCCCGCATGTTGTACCATGCTTTGGGCATCTCGTCTTCGGATAAGTAGATTTTGTAAGGGATCTTGTTGTCTGACATGGTCTGTCTCCTTTCTGTGTTTTGCATCCGGGACGTGAGAAAATAAAAAAACCCGTCCCATACAGTTACTGCTGGGACAGGTATCATTCGTTACCTGCGGTGCCACCCGGCTTGGTGCTTCACACCCACTTGATGCATACTGACATATGCCGAAGGTTGTTCACGGAGATTCCGCTCCGTCTCCCATACTCCGGATCACTCCGTTTCCGGTCGCCCTCAGAAGTCCATTCGGATGTATCACTTATGCTGCGATCCCACCGCCCGCAGCTCTCTCGGATAAGGAGGATACAACTTACTTACTCTTCTTCAACGGTTTAGGTAAAAGTAGCATACGACGGATCTGAAGTCAAGAGAAAACCGCAAAAATCTTATTTTCCTGTTTATTACCAATATGTGTTATACTAGGGGGTGATGTTCAGGTTACATTTACAATAACGGAGAATGCCATGTCTAACGAAAAATTCAATAACAAATCCACCATCACGGCCGATGAATTCGATTTTGCCCGGAACGTGATCCAGAAACTCAACGATTACTTCGACGATGTCGTAGTGGGACAGGATGCCCTCAAGTACTCTCTGATCACCGCTCTGCTGGCAGACGGACATATCCTGATCGAGTCGGTACCCGGCCTTGCCAAGACTACGGCTGCCAAGGCCATAGCAGATGCCGCGGGAGGTAAATTCTCCCGGATCCAGTGTACTCCGGATCTTTTGCCCAGCGATATCATCGGTACCCAGATCTATAACCGCCAGACCGGTAATTTCGATACCGTCTTCGGTCCCGTCTTTGCGAATTTCGTCCTGCTGGACGAGATCAACCGTTCCAGTGCCAAGACACAGTCGGCCATGCTGGAAGCCATGCAGGAGCATCAGGTGACCATCGGCGGTACTTCCTATACCATGCCCAAGGATGTGTTCCTTGTGATCGCTACCCAGAACCCCATCGAGCAGGAAGGGACCTATCCTCTTTCGGAAGCACAGACCGACCGCTTCATGCTTAAGGAAGTGATCACCTACCCCAATGCCAGTGCCGAGGTGGAGGTATTGAACAGGATCGAAAAGAATGCCTTTGTAAAGAAAAACGCGGTGCTCACCATCGAGGATGTGGACCGGGTTCAGGATATCACCGCCAAAGTCTATGTGGATGACAGCATCAAATGGTATATCTCCGCTATCGTGGGGACCACCAGAACACCCGCAAGGGTCCTGCCCCAGAATGTGGCGGATTACATCCGGATCGGCGGAAGTCCCCGGGCATCCATCGCTTTCCTCATGGCTTCCAAAGCCACCGCACTCATTAACGGACGTACCTACGTGACTCCCGACGATATCCGGGCTCTGCGGTATGTTGTTCTGCGTCACCGCATCGGATTGAACTATGTGGCAGCCGCAGACGATGTTTCCGTGGAACAGATCATCGACCAGATCTTCGCAGGTATCAAGACTCCCTGACATATGAACCTGGACTATGCACATCTGACCAAAATAAGCAGGGATATCGTGCTTTATACTTCAAGGAAGACCTCCAACATCCTGGAGGGAAGCTTTTCCTCCATCAACAGGGGCAAAAGCCTTGATTTTGATGACCTTCGGGAATACGTTCCGGGAGACGACTTCCATGACATCGACTGGAAGTCCTCCTCAAGGGCCGACAAGCTGCTGATCCGCCGTTATGTGGCCCTGCGTAAGCACAACATCCTCTTCGTCATGGATACGGGAGCGAAAATGGACGCGGATACCTCCTCCGGGGAATCCAAAACGGAACTTGCTCTCCTCCTCTTCGGAACCATTGCTTACCTCACGGGACGTCAGGGGGCCGACTTTGCCATGATGAATGACTCCGCCGGCGGGATCCGCATCAGTCCCTTCCGTTCGGACACCAATCACCTGGAACACCTGATGCGGAAAACCGGTGAATGCATGACGGAGGAAGGCCTCGTTACGCTGCCGGAACTTCTGGACACCGCTGCTTCCAGCCTGCATCGTCGGATGATCATCATGGTGATCACGGATGTGGCAGGCTTGTCTGAAGTGACCGAACCGGTCCTTATGCGCCTGTCCGTCAATCACGACGTGAATTTCTTCTGTCTTGAGGATGCTTATCTCACCGGACAGAAAGTATTCGATACCGCCGTATCGGACTATACGGATCGTTTCATCTCCCGTAACAGGGCCCTGCGTGCCATGGAAGAGGAACTCCGTTACAACATTACGGACGCTTTCCGTACCGCGGCCAAAAGAAGCCGCACCACCCTGTCGGTCCTTTCCTCCAGGAATGAGATCATCGACAGTATCATCACATCATTCGAGAGACGCAGATATGAGTTTTACGGTTGACCTTCAGCCTTTCATGACCTTTCATATCATCTGGATGTTCGCAGGCCTGATCCTTCTTACGGTTTCGGTGATCCTGGGGGTACTTTGCGTACGCTTCCGCCCGGAACGTGTCCGTACCCCGCGTACATCTGCCGTCGCCCGTCAGGTCTCCTATCCGGAAATACGTACCCGTTATCTGAAAAAGATCGATGAACTGGAGCGCAGACACAAAGCCGGGGAGATCCCCCTGCGTGAAGCCTACATGGCCTTAAGCAAAGAAGCCAGGGGCTTTGTCCGGGAAATGACGGGAGACAATCCGCTCAACATGACCCTTTCCGAACTGAAGGCCGGGAAATACCAGTCGTTGTCCAAATTGGTCAATGATTATTACGAACCGGAATTCGCCTTCCGTTCGGATTCGAATTTTACCAAAAGCTGCGAGAGGACAAGGAGGATGATCGGCCAATGGAAATGAGATATCCTCTGATCCCCGTGATCGGGATCGCGGTTCTTGTGATCGGCGTCATACTGCTTCATCTGCTCCCTGCTTCCCGCAAGGGCAGTTTCCGGGGCGGGATCCGTGCTGCCAATACGGACCTGGCCAAATCCCTTCCCTATTATCAGAAGATCCTTCGCCGCAGAAAGATGCTGGTACTGGCGCTGGAAGCCATGCTGCTCCTGTCCGCCTTATCGGGGGTACTGCTCCTTGCCAGACCCTATCGGACCCAGAAGGTGACAAACGGTGTCAAACGCCGTGACATCTTTCTCTGTCTCGACGTCTCCTATTCCCTTTACAGTTTGAATTACGATCTGACGGATTATCTGTCCGACATTGTCCGGGAACTTCCCGGTGACCGTTTCGGGATCGTTATGTTCAATACCTCTCCCGTGGTCTATGTTCCCATGACGGACGATTACGATTACATCGAGCAGCGTCTTGACGAACTCCGGGAATACTTTACGATGCAGAAGGAATTCGAGGAGAATTTCCGTCAGTATCATTATGTGAGCGAAATGACTCCGGAAGAATACGAGCGCTATCTGGATCTGGAGACCCGGCTCTCCTACTTTGAGGCCGGAACTCTGGTCCATAACGAACGACGGGGAAGTTCCCTGATCGGAGAAGGTCTTGCTTCCTGCCTCTACAGTTTTCCTTCCATCGGAGACGGTACCCGGACCCGGGCCATCATCTTCGCCACGGACAACGCAGATTCCGCCCTGGCGCCGGAGATCCTGCGGCTTCCGGAAGCCTGTGACCTTTGCCGGAAAAACGATGTTACCGTCTTCGGGATCTTCCCGGATACCCATAATTATTACTACTATTACGACGCTTCGGAATACGACAAGTTCCGGGAGGAACTTTCCGAAAGCGTCAGGAAGACAGGCGGGGATTTCTATGTGGAAAGCTACGATCAGACCGTTTCGGAGATCGTCAGCAGCATCCGCTCCCACAAGGCACTGACCGTGGACGAGATCGTGACGGAACAGCCCGTGGATATCCCGATGATCCCCTATACCGTCCTGTTCCTGAGCATTACCACGGCAGGGATCCTTTACCTTGCCTTAAGACTGTAGGAGAACCGTCCCTATGAAGTTTGATCCCATCCTTCCGCTTCCCATACTGGTTGCTTTCCTTCTCCTCTTTATCGGAGTCCTTGTATACCTTATCGTAAAGAGCGAGGCGGGCACGGGTATGCGTGTCGGAATCTTTGTGCTCATGCTCTCTCTTCTTGCCCTGGTATTCGTCATCGGTCTCAGGCCCATGAAGGAGGACTATAACAGCGAGGTCCGTCTCGGCAATCTGGACGTGCTCTTTGTGGTGGATACCACCATCAGCATGTGGGCTGAGGATGACCCGAAAGGTGTCCGGATGGACAGCGTCCGCTCGGACATCCGGTATATCACGGATGAACTCTCCGGTGCCAACTTTGCGCTCATCACCTTTGACGACAAGTCCACCATCCGGCTGCCCTTTACTCAGGACCGTGAAACCCTCTTCTCCGTACTGAACAGCCTGGAAGCCCTCAGTCCCTATTCCACCACCGGCACCGACATGAACACCCCTTATCTGGATATCGAGTCCCTGCTGATCTCTTCCTCCAAGAAGCAGAATCACCGTGCCGTTGTCTTCTTTATGAGTGACGGAGAGGTGACGAAGAATTCCGATCTGCGTTCCTACTCGGAACTCTCGGATCTTCTCTTCGGAGGCGCCGTTCTGGGATACGGAACGGAAGCCGGGGGACAGATGAAGGTGGATTACGAATATCTCTATGACTATGACACCCACGACCGGGCTCTTTCGAAGATCGATGAAGAGACCCTGAATGCCATCGCCTCCGATCTAAATATCCCTTATGTACGGATGGCCTATTCCACCGAGATCGTGCCCATCCTCACCAGGATCGAGGCTACCGGGGATACCCTGACGGAAAAAAGACCCGGTGTCGTCACCTATAAAGATACCTACCAGTATTTTGTGATCCCGCTGCTGCTTGCTCTGGCGGGAGCCATCGCCCTTCTTGTACGGGCGGAGAAATCACGATGCACAACGAAGTAAAGAAACGTAGAACTGTTTCCAAACCTGTCTTTGCGATCATGATCGTCTCATCGATCCTCCTTTTCCTGGCCGGATCCTTTTTTGCTGTCCGCTTTTCTCTGGGAGAGGCTGCGCAAAGCGCCTATGATGCCGGCGGGGATATTACCTTACTGGAAAATCTGCTCTTAAAACTGAATTTTCCCGCAGGCTATGTGCCCTATTACGATCTGGGCAATCAGGCTTACAGGCGTGGGGATTACAAGGAAGCCGTCAACGACTATTACAATGCACTGAACCATACCATGCCGGAACAGAAGGAATGTAAGGTCCGCATCAATCTGGCTCTTTCCATGCTGGCCCAGATCGACTATACCCGCCTCGGTTCTCCCGAAACCCTGCAGAGCACCATCGATACCCTTCTGACCGCAAGGCAGATCCTGATCCAGGACGGCTGCGCTCACGAAAACGACGAAAACGGCCACAATCCGGAAGCTCAGCGGCTGAAAGACGAGATCGACGAGCTTCTCAAACAGCTCCTGAGCGAATCCGGCGGTGGGGACAGCACTCCCCCCGACAGTGAACCGGAGAATGATGACGAGAACCGGGATTCCGACAAAAGACCTTCCGACAACCGGGAAAAACGGATCCAGGATCAGATCAGGGATCAGAAAGACGAAGCCCAGAAGGAGCGTTCTTCCGAACAGGATTCCCTCAGAGATTATGTGGGCGGGGATGAAGAAGAAGATGGCGACGGCGATTATACCGGAAAGACCTGGTAAAATGAAGCATAAGAAAAGACAGGGCATCTGCCCTGTCTTTTATATTCCCCGGAAATCTCTCAGTTGGTGTAATTGTCGAAATATCCCTGAACCAGTACCACAGGCGTTCCCTTGTCTCCGGAACCGGAAGTCAGATCGCAGAGGGAACCGATGAGGTCCGTCAGCTGTCTGGGAGTCGTTCCCTCGGAAGCCATCTTACCCACAAGGTTCGCATCCTTTTCCCGGATACTGTCGGAGATGGCGTTCTTCAGAGCATCCCCCGAAAGATTTGCAAAATCATTGTCTGCCAGATATTTCAGTTTCAATTCATTGGGGGTTCCCACAAGTCCGTCGGTAAAGGCCGGTGAAACCACGGGATCCGCCAGTTCCCAGATCTTACCCTTGGGATCCTTGAAAGCGCCGTCCCCATATACCATGACTTCCACATGCTTGCCGGTACGATCTTTGATCATGGATTGAATGTCCAGCACCAGCTGCTTGCACTCTCTGGGAAAGAGCTTGACCTGTCCTTCCGTGGCCTTATTGGACCCCAGAAGACCGTAGGTCTCGTTGCAGCCGCTTCCGTTGATGGGTGCGGTCATGATATCGTCCAGACCGAAGACCTTCTCCGCCCCTGCTGCCTTTAAGATCCGCTTGGTACGGGCACGGGTATGGATATCACAGTTGATCACGTTCTTCGTATAATCCAGGATGGCTTTTGCCTGATTGGCGAAGATGATCTCCACTTCACAGCCAGCTTCGGTAATAAGGTCGCTGTAATACTCCACATAGTCCACACCGGTGAACTCATGCTTCTGATAACCGAAGAGTTCCCGGTAACGATCCAGTGTCAGCACATCGCTGTAAGGATTGACACCGGCTTCGTCCACCTTATCCAGGCTCACCAGTTCATTCCCAACTTCATCCGAAGGATAGGAAAGCATCAGGACGATCTTCTTTGCCCCCATGGCGATCCCCTTCAGGCAGATGGCAAAACGGTTCCGGCTGAGGATGGGGAAGATCACGCCAACGGTGCCTCCGCCTAATTTGCTCCTTACATCGGCAGCAATATCATCCACGGTACAATAATTCCCCTGGGATCTTGCCACGATGGATTCCGTTACGGAAATGACATCTCTGTCACGAAGAGAAAACCCTTCGGACTCGGCTGCTTCGATCACGCAATCCGTTACGATCTGACTTAAGTCATCTCCCTGACGGATGATGGGACAACGGATCCCTCTTGATACAGTACCAACCTTTCGTTCTTTCATTTAAGATTTCTCCCTTCTTTATCGACGCACGGTATTACCGTGCCCTGAATTTTCAACACACCGCAAACAGTATACCACTAATTGATGTTGTACTGCACCTTTTTTTCATCGGAAAGCTCCGCTCCCGGAAACTGAACATCCGATTCCTTCCTGAGAGCCTCGTAGTCCTTGTAAGACGTCTCGCAGTATCTTCTGTTACTTCGGCACAGCAAAAAGCCGTTTTCATCTTTAATATACGCTACGGCATCCGGTACTTCCGCCACGGTCCGGTACCCTTCCGTCTCGAACAGCACCGCATTGCTGCCGTCGCAGGCTGCCATAAAGCCCTTCTCCGTATTGCAGATGATCTCTTTCAGCTCTCCGTATCCTTCGAAGGCATTGACATATTCTCCCTTCTCCACATCCCGGATCCGGATCCTGTAATCGTCTCCCTGAAGCACAAAATAACGGTCATCCGCCGTAAAGCTGACAAAAACATGTGTCTTTGTCTCCAGCGGGATCTCTTCCCTCACATAGCCATTGGACGTGTCCACGACCCTGACGCATCCGTCCATGCAGCATATCACAAGGGTCCTTCCGTCATGACTCAATGCCATGTATTCCTTACCGTTGCTGTCCGCCAGTGCCCGAAGCTTGTTGTCCTTCAGCACCGTGATCTCACCGGTACCAAGGTCCGCAAAGCTGAGGTTGTTTCCGTTCACGGACAGATAGAGTTTCTGCCCGTCTTCGGAAAGTACCGCATCTCCGATGACACCGTCGGTCTCGGTGCGGAAGATACACTTCTTTTCCTTAAGATCCAGTACCGCGATCTCCCGGTAGGACCACAGGAGCACATGGGAGCCGTCTGCCTGGATCCGTCCCACGGAGATCCCGGACTGGACGCCCATCGCCTCCAGGGATAATTTTTCCGTACTTTTCTTCAGGGGATCGATGAGGTACAGACTGCTCTTCGTAAACAGACAGAAAACATTGTCATAAAAGCCGCTGCAGACGGGAACCTCCTCATTTTCGTCGAAGGTCATGAGCAGACCGCCCTTGCGGTCATAGAAATCATAGAGCTTGTAGTCCCCGATCCTGCTTGCGGCAAACCAGGAACCCTCCGGCGAGATTCCCTTGAAGATCCCTCTTTCGTCGGCAATGAACAGATCCTTTAAGTCCGGCGCCCTGTGGGTGGATAAGATCAGAACCTCATTGGACTGATTCTGCCGGACGGCGATCTTTCCGTCAAGATACACCACTCCCAGTATGGCCGTATTGGTCTCCACGGAATAATCGGTAACGGTTCCCGTGTGAAAATTCACGGTCCGGATCTGGCCGTTGGCAAGGCCCACGGTACCGGAGGGCCCTTCCACCTCCAGATTGAGGGTGATATGATCATCCGGAAGAATGATCCTGTTTACCAGTTTCCCGGTGTGTTCATCAAAGGTAAAGCTCTCGGATTCCACCGTGAGAATGATCTCATCAAAAGATCCTTCCTCCTCGGTAAAACTGTGGGCTTTCATATTGACGAAGAAAAGCAGGGGATTTCTGACGGAGCAGGGAACAACGGAAGAGATCCGGTTGCCCGTAGCCGGATCGATGAGATCCAGCATCATACGTTTTACCCCTTCCCCCGTGTAGTAATTCTGATTACAGGAAGCCGCTGCCACGGTTCCTTTATCCGTAAGATACAGTTCCAGGATCGAGCCCTCGGAAAGACGCACCGTACGCTCTTCTCCGGATTTCAGGTCAAAGATGCTCACCTCCGCACCGGACACCTCTCCGTTCGAGTGTCCCACGATGATCATTCCCCGTTTCCGGTCACAGATGCATTGGTCGCTGAATTTTTCTGCTTTACTGTTTTCAAAGACCTGCATGATCTTTCCGGTTTTGAGATCGATCATCAGGATCTCGTCCAGACCGACGACAACAGCATAGCCCGCATCCGGATAAACATACCCCTTCCGGTAATATCCCTGTTTTGATGCCCGGTATAGTTCCGTCCCGTCATATCCGTATTTCACAAAAGCATGCTCCGTGGTGATATAGATCCCGGAATCGTCGGCATCGGCGCTTTTCACGGGAATCTGACGGTCGGTCTCATCCGTTTCCGCTTCGATGCTTCCCTTCAGGGACCAGTCCGAAGGATCATAGATGCTGACACGGTATCCGTTATCCATCACACAGAGTCTCTTCCTGTCGGCACTGGGCGTGACAGAGGAGACGATCAGTTCCTGAGACAGCACCCGGTCGGGGGCATAGGCGCCTCCGTCATCATAGGCATAAAGGGCTTTGGAAAGAGCATATTCCGCATCCGGTACATAAGGGCGATCGTCCCCCGTCTTCGGAAGTCCTTCCAGCGCTACCAGTACGGCGTCCTCTCGCTGTCCGGAGGCTAAAAGGGTCAGGGATTTCTCCGCATAGAACCGGGACTGATTCTCCTGCTTGTCGCGGAATTCCTCAAGGATCTCTTCCGCAAGCTGCGTTTTTTCTTCCGCCAGTTGAGATTTTTCATCCGCCAGGTTTTTCATTTTCCTGGCCACATCCGCATTATAGATACCAAAGGCGGTACCGATGAGGGCAACAAGTGCCGCGGCAAGACCTCCCACGGTCATGGCGCGCTTCATCAACCGCTCTTTATGCCGTTGTTTTAAGTCGTCATAGGAACATCCCAGGATCGGAGCAAGGAGTCTCAATAACTCCGTCTTCATCTTCCTGTTACGCTCCGAAGGGGTTTCTCCCCTGACATCCGCCGCCAGCGGCTCTACCGGATTTCCCTTCTCATCCGTAAGCAGCAGGGCGGGAAAACTCTCGTCCGGTTCTCCCTCGATGAGTACCGCCAGCACATGCTCTCTGTCATGGAGCGCTATGAAGGTTTCGATCTCCTTCAGCACCCAATAGGATTCGGGAGTGCGGGGGGAACAGATCACCACCAGATACCCGGAATTCTTCAGTGCTTCGGAGATATTGTCATTTAAGTCGCTGCCGATGGGCAGTTCCTCCTGATCCCGGAACACCCGTCCCATCTTACGCTTCTGAAGTTTCTTCTGTACCGGAAGGGGAATATGATAGGTTTCCAGCCCCGCATGGATCTTTTTTGCGATCTCCATATCCAGGGGCGTATGCCGGTAGCTGATAAATGCGTCATACTTCACGTTCATAAGTCTTTTCGAACACCTTCCTTGCGATCACATAGATATCGGAGGTATCATCGGCCCTGACAGCCAGATAATCTCCGGGTACACCAAGATAGTATTTCTCCGGATCCCATTCCGTAAACACCTTGACACGGTGATTGAGTCTCCGGGCATAGATCCCGCTGCCCCCGTGGGCGATACAGCTTTTGGCACAGGGCAGGATGGCGATCCGCTCCCCGGTATTGAGTTTCACCACCGTCGGAGGATATTCTCCGGGAAACTCGTAGGGATCCTCCGTTACCACATATCCCGCTTCGAACTTCTGCTTTTTGCAGGGATAGATCTCTCCGTCCACACCGATGATGATGTAAAGATCATCCTCGATCTCAACATCTACGTCTCCTTCCAGGGTACGGATGGTGATCTGGGTTCCCACCGCCGAGAGTCTCTTTGCTTCCACATAACCTACGCGGACTTCTTTCTTCACATAATGGGTCATCTTCGTGAGATCTTCCCTGTCTTTGCCTGCGTAGATGATATTCGAGCTTTCGAAATAGGCCTGCATGCGGCGGTTCAGAAACTCACGGATCTGATCCTGTTCATAGGGAATACCGGCCCGGATCAGGAGCTCCTGTTTCAAAAGACCTCCCGCCTTCACCAGATGTCCTCCTCCGCCGCCGAAACCGGAGGTCAGATAATCCGCAAGTTCGCTGGCTTTGACTTCCTTCACGCAGCTCCGGACGGAGATCTTCACCCCGAAGGAAAGTACCGAATAAACAAGGCAGGCCGAGATGCAGTCCACCTCCAGCAGCATGTCGCTGATCAGTCCCAGGATATTGGGATCGCAGGGCTTGGCTTCCACGATAGCATAACTCCTGTCGTTATCGTATACCGCACTCTTTAACGCATCTCCCGCGATGGTAAGTTCTTCTCTGGAAAGATTGGAATTCTTGAAGAGCAGGATCTGGGACTGGGAAAACCGTGCGAAGTCCCGAAGATCCTTGTCCGCCGGATGAGAGATCTCCGCAAACATGCCCGTATCCGTCATGAGACCGTAATACAGAGCCGTTGCCACATTCTCATCCTCATTGATATCCGTATCTTCCTTCTGCATCAGTTCGTAAAGTACGGTGGAACAGGAGCCGTAGGTACTGCGGACCTCCGACAGTTCCGGTAGTTTTCCGGATACCTGATGATGGTCGATGACGGCAACGTTCTTTGCGTCAAAATGGGTAACATTGCTCTCCCCGTACTGACAGTCCACGGTGATGAGCAGCTCCGGTTCCGGAAGCTCCGTCACATATTCTGCCGGGATCCCGAGGTTCTCCGTCATCAAAAGCAGATTACTCTTCTGGATCCTGGCTTTGCCTCCGTAGATAAAACGGGGATCCTTCCCGTTTTTCTTCAGGTAATACCGCAGGGCGAATCCGCTGGCCAGCGCATCCGCGTCGGGATTGTCGTGACACTGGATCACAATGTCGTTATAGGGTAACAGATCACTCAGGCGAAGTGCCATCTTCTTGTCCTCAAAAACTTCCTCAAAAATGGGGACTGCCCTTGCGGAACAATCCCCATTTTGAAATTATTTGCTAAATCATGTTTTAATTTTTCTTGTTCGCATTGTATGCTTTCCTGGCTTCCTCAATGCCGGCTTTCAAGCCCACCAGACCTGCTTTTGCAACCTCGGCGCTGGTCTCTGCCAGATCCTTTGCGATCTGGGTTGCCTTCTCTGCCGCTTCACGGAGTTTTTCCTTCGTCTCATCATCCACGAAGGACTTCTTTGCGGATTCATCCTGGGATGCTCCCGCGCTCTTACCGGCTGCCTTGTCCGCAATGGCTGCCTGAGCCGCCGCCAGACGTGCAATGGGTACCCGGAAAGGTGAGCAGGATACATAGTCCAGACCGATCTGATGACAGAACTCTACGGATGCGGGATCGCCGCCGTGCTCTCCGCAGATACCGATATGAAGATCCTTGTTCACGGGCTTGCCCAGATCAATGGCCATCTTCATCAGTTTGCCCACACCGTTGCGATCCAGTTTTGCGAAGGGATCGTTCTCGAAGATCTTGGCTTCATAATATGCCTGCAGGAACTTGCCTGCATCGTCTCTGGAGAATCCGAAGGTCATCTGGGTCAGATCATTGGTACCGAAGCAGAAGAAATCCGCCTCTTCCGCGATCTCGTCTGCCAGGAGCGCCGCTCTCGGGATCTCGATCATGGTCCCGACTTCGTATTTCAGGTCGGTACCGGATGCTTTGATCTCGGCTTCCGCAGTCTCCACAACCACCTTCTTGATCATGACCAGCTCTTTCTTTTCGCAGATCAGGGGGATCATGATCTCGGGATTCATCTTCCATTCGGGATGTTTCTTCTGTACCGCGATGGCCGCACGGATCACGGCTTTGGTCTGCATCACCGCGATCTCGGGATAGGTAACATCCAGTCTGGAACCTCTGTGGCCCATCATGGGGTTGAACTCATGCAGCGCGTTGATCATGGATTTGATCTCGGCTACAGTCCTGCCCTTGGAATTGGCCAGTTTCTCGATGTCCGCCTCTTCCGTGGGTACGAACTCGTGAAGGGGAGGATCCAGGAAACGGATGGTCACAGGACATCCTTCCATTGCTTCGTATAACTGTTCAAAGTCACTCTGCTGATAAGGCAGGATCTTATTTAAAGCTTCTTCTCTTTCTTCCGCGGTCTCGGAGCAGATCATCTCACGGAAGGCTTCGATCCTCTCGGGGTCGAAGAACATATGCTCGGTGCGGCAAAGGCCGATACCCTCTGCCCCCAGCTCCCGGGCCTTCTTTGCATCCCTGGGCGTGTCGGCATTGGTGCGGACCTTAAGTTTTCTTGCTTTGTCGGCCCATTCCATAACCCGTCCGAACTCACCTGCGATCTTGGCGTCCACCGTAGGGATGATCCCCTGGTAGATATTACCGGTGGTACCGTCGATACTGATCTCCGATCCTTCGGTAAAGGTGACTCCCGCAAGGGTAAACCGTTTGTTGGCCTCATCCATGGTGATGTCGCCGCAGCCGGATACGCAGCAGGTTCCCATGCCCCGGGCTACAACCGCCGCATGGCTGGTCATACCGCCCCGGACCGTCAGGATCCCCTGAGCAACCTTCATACCCGTGATATCCTCGGGTGAAGTTTCAAGACGTACCAGTACCACCTTCTCGCCGCGACCTGCCCAGATCTCCGCATCCTCTGCGGAAAATACCACTTTACCGCAGGCAGCTCCGGGAGAAGCACCCAGTCCCTTGCCCAGCGGGGTGGCAGCTTTCAGGGCTGCGGTATCGAACTGAGGATGAAGCAGGGTGTCCAGATTTCTCGGATCGATCATGGCTACCGCTTCTTCCTCGGTACGCATTCCTTCATCCACCAGATCGCAGGCGATCTTCAGTGCCGCCTGTGCCGTACGCTTGCCGTTACGGGTCTGGAGCATGTAGAGTTTTCCGTGTTCCACGGTAAACTCCATATCCTGCATGTCACGGTAATGATCCTCCAGAGTCTTGCAGACAGTTTCGAACTGTGCGAAAGCCTCGGGGAATTTTTCCTTCATTTCGGCGATCTTCATGGGGGTGCGTACACCTGCCACAACATCTTCGCCCTGAGCGTTGGTCAGGAATTCACCGAAGAGTCCCTTCTCGCCGGTAGCGGGATCACGGGTAAAGGCAACGCCCGTACCGCAGTCATCACCCATGTTACCGAAAGCCATGGACTGTACATTTACTGCGGTTCCCCAGGAATAGGGGATGTCGTTATCTCTGCGGTATACGTTGGCTCTGGGATTGTCCCAGGAACGGAATACGGCCTTGATGGCACCCATCAGCTGTACCTTGGGATCCGTAGGGAAATCCTCCCCGATCTTTGCCTTGTATTCCGCCTTAAACTGCTCGGCCAGTTCCTTAAGATCCTCGGCGTTCAGCTCCACATCCTGCTTTACACCCTTTTTCTCCTTCATCCGGTCGATGAGTTCTTCGAAATATTTCTTGCCGACTTCCATGACCACGTCGGAATACATCTGAATGAAACGTCTGTAGCAGTCCCAGGCCCAACGGGGATTGTTGGACATTCTGGCAATGGATTCCACAACGGCTTCGTTCAGGCCCAGGTTCAGGAT
>JAEEGL012886381.1_pt1 | contig 18193 bp, 4 predicted proteins | sample 9134231 | NCBI WGS metagenome assembly JAEEGL01 (sample SAMN16246548, study PRJNA631951) | gut metagenome | biome: gut microbiome; feature: rumen; material: fiber-attached | host: Bos | place: Iran: Karaj | collected 2018-10 | reverse complement strand
TTTTGGAATGTTGATAATGATGGTTTATGGAAGGGTGGTTGGGATATGAGTTCAGGATTTGTTATTGGGTGGAGATTTTGTCGTATTATTTCGACAAATGTTCATAATTATGAATATCGCATTAGCGGTTTTTAATATGATTCCACTTCCTCCATTGGATGGATATCGTTTAATAAAAATTTTTTGGAAAAAATGAGCACAGTGGATGGAAAAAAATGTCATGCGAATTTCTATGATTTTGGTAGTATTGATAATTTCTGGTTCTCCAATAATTTGAAATTATATTTCATTGGTTACGGATGTGATATATAGATTATTTTTTATGTTATTTAGTCTGATTTTTTATTAATTTCTGTCAAAGAATCTGTCTATTTCTTTTTTTTCTATTCTAACAAAAAATGGTCTTCCATGTTGGCAAACAAACATTCATGGTATTTTTTCAAATCAACTTTTTACTAATTCTTCCATTTGAGGAATTGAAAGTTTATTTCAGGCTTTTATTGAAGTTTTGCATGCTTTGGTGGCATAAACTCAATCCATTAAATGATCAAATGTAATTTTATCTAAATATAATACATGATTGAATAATCTCATTAAATCAACTGGGTTTGAAACAAATATATGTGGTATTGCATATATGACTATTATGTTTTCTCATAGCATTGAGATTTCAAATCAAAGTTGATTTAATTCTTCGATTTTTTCTGATAAATTTGGCACGTTTGTTATTTCGTATTTTAGTGGTTGTAGTAATTGTTCTGGATGTAAATTTTGTTCTTTTTTCATAGTTTCGAAACTTATTCTTTCTGCTAATGCGTGTTGATCTATATAATAAAGGGCATCTTGTGATTCTATTACGATGTAACTGTTCCATAATTGTCATATAATTTTGTATTCTCATATTTCTTCATTAAAGAATCTATTGGATACGTTTCATTCGTTTGATAGGCTATTTATTCAGAATAATGTTTGAGCTGAGTTATTTATAATATTTGTTGTTTGTATTGCTTCATCAAAGAGCTTTACTTGCTCTGAAGTAGGGGATATTGTTTGTTGATTTTCTCAAAATTCTGAGACAATATTATCTAGTATTATAGAATTTTGTTTATTTATTCAGGTATTCTTTTGGTTGTAATAAAAATTTTGAGTATTAAAATTGTAATGTTGTGATTGATGTGATATTTTATTTTGTCATAGAGTTTCAGAAATAGTATTATAAACTAATTGAAAAATGGCTTGGCTATCTGCAAATTTAACTTGAAGTTTGCTTGGGTGTACATTTACATCTACAAATTTTGGATCTATATCGAGCATTAGAATAGCAAATGGGTATTCTCATGGGGTGATTTGTCTAGAATAAGCATTCATTAATGCTTTTTTTATTATTTTGTCTTGTACAGGCCTTCAGTTGACATAAATTTTTATATTATCTGCTGATCAGAAACGTAAGCTGGGGTCTGATACTACTCAATATAAGTGGACAATATCTGTTTTTGTGTCAAACTCTTTCAAGTTTTTCTTCCAATCTTGTTTGTACAAATCTGTAATTCTTCAGGTTAAATCTGTTGGTTTTAAATCGAAAATTATACGATTATTTTTTTTGAGTGTTAAAGATTTGTCTACATGCCGAAGAGCAATATTTACAAAATATGTGTAACAATAGAAATATTCAGTTTGTGTTGATTTTAGAAATTTTTGTCTTGCAGGTACGTTGAAAAATAAATCTTCTACTTCAACAATTGTTCAATGGTCAAATCATACGGCTAAATGGTTTGTGATTATATCTCATCATTTTTTTTGTAATTTAGTTCAGATTTGAGAATATTTAGTTTTTGTGATTATGGTAATTTTGCTAACTTCAGAAATGCTGGCTAAGGCTTCACCACGAAATCAGTAGCTAGAGATATTATATAAATCTTCGTCAGTTTGAATTTTGGATGTAGCATATCTTTCAAGTAATAGATCCATATCTGAAAGTTCGATTCAACTTCCATCATCTTGTACTGATAAAAAAGATTTTCATCAATCATTTATTGTAATTTCTATATGTTGAGCTCAAGCATCTATGGAATTTTCTACTAATTCTTTCAAAATACTGGAGGGACGTTCAACTATCTCTCAGGCTTTAAGTCTATTGATGACATAATCTGGTAGCTTATGTATGGTCATTGATTATTTTAGTTAGAAATTGATTAAAATTTTCGCGTTGAATTATAATAGAACTAGTTATAAATTCAATTGAAAAATTTATGAAATCTTTATGTTGTGTGTCTGTTTTTTGATGTAATATTATCGTATAATTTTTTTTAAAAAAAGCAAATGAAAAGCTTGTGATAATCTGATTTTTCTTTGCATTTTTGTGTATGAAATTTATTCTTATTTAGTTGGATAGTTATTTAGTAAATATTTATTAGATTTGTTATGCAATTAAAATTTAAGAAGACTTGTCTTTTAACTACGATTTTTGTATATTGCGCTTCATTTTTACTTCAAAGTAATTTTGCTTTTTTCCAAGCTCAAGCAAAAGAGGATAAAACTCCTCGTATAAACATTGTGGCAGTTCTGGTTGATGAAAATATTTATGATTGAATTTCTGATAAATTAAAATGGTATGCTTCTGAATATATTCAGCAGCAACTTTCTGATACTAAGGCTTTAGTAATACCATTAAATTTGGACAATATTCATGCTTATGATATATATCGTATGATGGAGAATATATATTTTGATGGTTTAAAAGATGAAAATTCTTCTTTGATTTGATTGATTATGGTGTGAGATATTCCAATGCCTGTTGTTAATCAAAATTGATATATTTTCCCAACTGTTTATCCTTATGTTGATTTTGAAGAACAGAAATATGTTTGGGATTCTGAAATAGAATATTTTGTGCCAAATGGAAATGCTATGTGACAGGCAGAAATATGGCATTGATTAATTAATTATTGACATGATATACAAGCGTATCTTGATTTTTTTGACAAGATTAAGACATATGTAAAAAATCCAGAATGATTTGTATGAGATAGTATTTGGTATGATGATTTTGTTGCTCAAAAAAAATGATTTCTGAGTGAAAACTTTCCTTATTATAGGAATAGAATTATGTTTGCGGAAGATCTTTGATATCAAAGATATTCTCCTTTGATGAAAAAAATGTTTAGATGAGAGCAAACAGAAAATGCTTTAGATATCGTATCTGAACTGGAGGATGTTACAGATTTAGATTTTTCTTGAAAAGATGTTTTGTTGGAAATGAGTAATCAATGAGTAACAGATATGCATAGTACACAAATGATTCAGCAGGAAATTCAGACAAGTTTTATTTCAGATTATAATGATCTTTTTTCAAAAGTTGATACTTCTACTATGAGGGAAAATGTATTTGCTGGATGAAGGTGGATAAAAGAGTATCAAAATGAAGATTGAGAAAAAAGTATGATTGCAGATTTAGATAGTAGTTCTGCAAAATTACAACTAAAAGATGATATTCTTCTTTGAAATGATAATTTGCAATGATTGGTTGAAAATTTGAATGACCTTATGGAAGATATGATTGATAAAAAAATAGAGACTGAAAAATATAGTATGGATATTGTGGTTCCTGTTAGCTATAAAAAAGTAACCTGAAAGAGAGTATTATTCAAGCGCTATTATTTTGTTGATCGTTATGAAAATTATTATTTTGGTAATAATGCACGTATGATTGATAGTGCTGAAGATTTAAGTATATATAGATGAACATATAGAAATTTATCTGATCTTAGTGGGGTTTCATACAATTCTTTGTTAGTATGTGAGAATTCAATTAAGTGAAAGTATGAAAAAACTGATTTGAAGTTAAAGTCTATTTGATGATCGTATGATATTTTTTCGAATCAAGTTGAATGAAATAGATGATATACTATGTTAAATGTAGAAAATGATTTGGATATATATGATGAAAATAAAACTCAAAAAGAAAGTAAACAAAATGGATGATTTTTAGGTTTGCGTAGGGTGAGAAAGAAAACTCGACCAGGTGCTTGTACATGAGGTAAAAAAGAGCAATGTGAACTTTTGTACGATTTTGCACAAAGATGGTGGTGATGAGCTTCTCCTATTAATTTGAATACGGATAGTATTTCTAATTGAAGGTACGCTTTGAGTGGTTATCTTGCAACTGATTCTTGGAGATCGATTTTTGATATGTGATGATTTCAATCTTTGCAGGCAGGTGATAATGAATGAATGAATGGTACATGATGGATTGATTGATATGGGACTTGACCACAGTGGGCTGCAAATAGCTTTAAAGCTTATATTAAATATGCTAGTCCGACACAGAGAGAATGATGGGTTAAAAAGTGAGGTCTTATACCAAAATATGAGTATTATGAGAATCATACTCCGGATGTTCATAAGCCTTTTTCTCAGATGGATTATTTTAGTTTAACGTGATCTATTATTTGATGAAATAATGGTTGGACTTTCTCAATCGATTCTTTAAGCAATAAGATTTTTAATATTTTTAAGCCAAAGTCTTGAAGGACAATGGAACAATATAGTTATAAGATTATAAGTTCAGTAGTAAAGCATAAGAGTACAACAGATGATCAAATTAATTGAATAGATCGTGATAGATATTGAGATGATGGAATATTATCGATGTATTATAATGATATAAAGTCTGCTTATGGGGATTTACAAGCCTCAATGTCTGGTATTTTGGCTACACTTTCGGGGTTAATGGTTGATATAAATTCGGGAAATGTGTATATTACTGATAAGTTTGATGCTTTGAGTAGTTGAATAAATAGATTGGATGTGGATGGTAATGTTACTGGAGTGAACGCTATTTTGGAGGAAATAGATCGTTTTGTTGAAACTGAACATTCTAATTTATCTGGTTTTTATGATTTACTTCAGTGATTATACGTTGAAAATATTATAAGTGTTATGGATTCTATAATTTATATGGAGTGATGAAGTAGAACATGAAATTTTGTGGACTTAGAAAAGAAAGTTTGATTATTGCCAATCTGGTTGTCTGATATTAAAGATATGGAGACCTCAATAACATGAAGTATTGGGGGGATTCTTTCGGATTACATTGCTGTTTATTCATGAATAAGTGTTCAGCAATGAAAGTGGAATAAATTGTATGAAGAACTAAAGGATAAAGATAATTTAAATACTGGGAAAATAGAGGAAATTTCGGAGAAATTTGATGATATTTTTTGGATTGAAAATGAAGAAGATGGAAGTAGTGATGAGGATGATGAACATCTTGTTGATGATGAGACAGATTCTAAAGAAGGTGCGGAAACGTTAAGTGGTGTTATGTTATCATGATGAACAGCGGATGTTTTGATGGATGTTTTTAAGGAAGAATTAAAAAATGCAGATATGATTTTTTATAATTTATTTACGTTAGATTTAGTTGGACCGCAAATAGAAATTGCAGCAAAAAGTGATAATGATTTTATAAAATGGTTGAAAAAAAATCATGTTGATTATAATTCATTCAGTCAATCTGATTGGATTAGTCAATATGTACAGTGGACGAAGTGACCATGATATGATTCTGAATGAGCTAGAATAAATCATGATCTTCTACAGTGAATAAGTGAACATATCACGGGAATGAATATATTGACACCGGATAGGCCAATTGATTCTCCTCGTTATGTTAGTATGCAGTCGGTAGCATGAAATGAAATAAAATTTATATATCCAGATCTTTTCAAAGTAGAAGTTTATTCTTTAAGATGAAAAAATAAAAGTGGTCATGATATTCATGAGTTATTGGAGCCAAAACAAATTAGGAAGAATCTAGAAAAATATCTTTCTTGAAAAGTTTATGAATATAATAAGATTTTGCAGGATGAATGTAAAAATGCAAAACAAATGAATTTGTACTATAATAAATTGAGAGACTTGGGTTATCTTTGAGCTACACCTCTCACTTGAGAACATTGATGTGGTTCTGAGTTTACGTATAATGAATTTGTGGAGGCATTGTGATGAGAAAATATGTTGGATGTTATTTCTAACACTTTATATTATCAGAGTTTGACTAATAAGAGGAAATTGAGTACGTGAAATGTTTCTGATGATATAGATTTAATTAAACAGAGTTTTAGTATAAATGATAAGAGGGGGCAAGTTTTAAAGGATTATTTAATAGAATGAAATGAAAAGATAAAAAATCCTGTATTTGAAATTCCTACATATGAAATATCTGGATATGAAGTTGCATTTATAAATTCTGATGGTAAAGATTATATATTTTCTGAAGAAATGCAGAATAATAATTCGTGAATTGTAAATAATAATATTTGAAATTCATTTGGTGAGAGTAGGAAATTAACACAACAAGAGAAAGAGCTAGAGGATGAGTGTAATATTCCTTCTAATTGAAAATTACCATTATTTAAGTTGGAATGAACTAAAGTTTCATCCCCTTGGTTTGTTTGATTTAAGTGTTGGTTGAAAAAAATAAAGGAAGAACCGTTAAAAGTGAAACTTAAATTTGATAATAGTTTGTGAGAAATATTATCGTCAGATTCATTTGAAGATTATATAAAAAATTCTGATTTAGGTCAGGAGTTTTCTGATTGGTGAGAATCGTGGGATAAATATGTTGATTCTTGGGATTCTATGATAAATACTTCGGCTTCATATGATTCAGATAAGAGGATTACACAAATGCAAGTTGATTCGGAAGAATATAATCTTAGTGTGACAGAGTGAGATGATTGACTTTCGAAAGCTTTGTCTAATTTATCTAAAAACTTGAGGATAAGTAATGATAATGTTCTATTGTCGGATAGTAATCCAACAAGTGAATTAAAAATAGAGTCTTTAGTTGATGTGTGAAATATTACGGTTGAATTTGTATGAACATGAGATGGATGTATAAAAATTGATTCTGGTTCTTTGTGTAGCGGTAAAGTTTTACAGAAAACATTTAATCCTAAAACAAATCCTTTTATATGAACGGTATCATCTTCGAATCATGTTGCTGGAAAGGTATGATTAATAATGAATATTAAAATTTGATGATGATATATAAAAAATATAATTAAGTATACTGTTAGTCCAAGCGTTCTGGATTATGTTGATATTAATGTGGGAGATGAAAAATCTGTTGGTTGAATGTTAACTCCAGTTGAAATTATTTGATATGATAAGTATGGAAATAAAATTTCTTGGTGATTAGAAAAATACTATTTTACGGTTTCTAAATGAAGATTTTTAAGGGATTGAGCTTATCAATCTGGATTCTCTACAAATGATTTTAGAAATCTTAAATTTTATTATCAAGCTCCATTAGATGTTTCTGATTGAAGTGTCTCAATTTTTCAAATAAAATCATCTAATGGTAAAGTTTTATGAACTCGTAATTTACAAATTATTCAGGCAAATCCTGTAATTTCAGTAAATTGAAATACAGTTTTACAGGGAACAAAAAACTTAATTGATACTGTTTCTTATAAATTGAAGGATGATGAAAATATTTATTCTTGATGAAAATTAAACATTTTGAAATTACAAAGATTAGATATAGATATAAGAGATTCTAAATGAAACATAGTGGATGTGGATAGTCAAGTTTTAATTGGTTCTATGAATTGATTATTTATTGTATGAGGTATAAATAAACAAGAAAATTGAGAGTATATATTTTCTGAAACATCAAAAAGTTATATAAAATCTGGTCATTTATCATTGTATTATTATCCAACTACAATAGCAGGAGATGATGCAATGAATATTGATATTCCATGACTTGATACTAGTACAATCAAATTTTCAGTATTACCTTCAGATTCAAAATTAGTAAAACTAAATGTTAAAGATGAATATGTTGAACTGGGTGATACCACATATCTTGAAATGTTTATATCTGATATTTGGTGAAATCCTACAAATATGGAATTTAAGGTTCAGTATGATCCAAAATATGTTGAATTACCTGGACTTTCTAAAATTTATAGTGATCAGGATAAAGTAATTAGTTCTGTTAATGTTAAGGATGGATATTTAAAGACTTTAGTACGTTGAGTATGAGCCTGATATACGAGTATAGATGTATGAGAGGGTGGAGTGAATGACTTAAAATTGCTTTCAGATGTGGAATTTAGTGTTAATGATGATTTATTGCCAGAGACTTGATTGAATATAATGTATTTGAATTATTTTTGAAATGATTGGTGAAATCAACGATGATATTTATCTAAAAATAATAAGCATGTAGAATCTTTGATGAAAAATTCAAGTAAGATTATTATAACGACAACACTTTTAGCTAGTGAGGATAAAATTAAGAAAGTAGTGTGGGAAGTAAAACCATGATTTAAAATTGTGAATTTTGATAATATAGATACAAAACTTTTGATGAATAGTTGAAAATTAAATATGTTGGTTTGATGATTATCTGAGATGCAAGTGTCATTACCTTCGTTTAAGCGGGTAACTGCAACGTTTACAAGTATAGAATCTTTATTGAATTCGAATGGAAAGGATAATTATATTTTCTTTATTCCGAGTGATCCTGATTATACTATAAAAGGTTGAGTGTTATATAATTTGAATCAAATTGTAACAAATATAGTTGATTGAGAGTTGTATTTGCAACTTGATAGTCAAGTATTGGATAATTGAGATAATGTTTGGAATGTTATATATAAGTGAGTTAATTATTGAAAATTGATTATACATTTACCGAGTCTTTCTTTGAAGGTTAGTGATTTTAATAATTTGTGAAATCGTTATTTGGTCGGTAGTTTGTTTACAAATTGATCGACTGATACAATGTCTGGTGTTTGAATTTTTGATATGTTTAGTGAATTTGAATTGGATAGTAGTTATAAATCTATACAGAATTCTGATGAAATAGATGAAAGAATTTGATTCTTATGAGATTTTAAAAATATTACATTATTTGCAGAGTGAGAAATTGTTGGTGATGCAACTAAAAAATATGGATCGGAATTATTAATTAATCTTTGAGATCCAGTTCTTTCTAGAAAGGATATGAATGAGAAAGTTTATGGTACAGATTATGATTGATGAATTTGACAGGAAATATATTCAGATTCAGAAAAGGATATTTTCTGAACATATCAGATAGATTTTAATAATGATTGATTGAAAGATTGGTTAGTTGTTTATTTAGATTGATGATTTAAATTAGCGAAGAATTATGGTTGAAAACCTGATCTTAGAAATATGCAAGAATTAATGCGTGTAGCGGTTCGTGTTAAGGATGTTTTTGTGGGAGATGCAGATGGGAATAAATATGAGGATATATTTGTGTTTACTGATAATAATCAGCTTAGGGTATATTTAAATAATTGAGGAAAGTTTGATGTAGATTGAAGTGTTGCCTGTTTAAATCAGAATGTGTTTGATTGACAGGTATCTTCAACACCAAGTAATTTGAAGTGATTAAACCAATTTTTTGTGGAAGATATGGATCTTGATGATGTAAGCGATATTGTTACTTATGATGAGAAATGATATATTAAAATATTTTATTGATGATCTACGAAGAAATGACCTAATTATTTGAGTAAAGAAAAATATGCTTGTGATTCGTGATGGTATGATAGAGAAATTAATAATACAACTGTTGTTACAGCGTTTTGAGTACAAATTTCCTCTGGAGATGTTTATGATAATAGCATGATGTATCGAGTTGGTCTTTCTAAGCAGGAAATAAAAGTCACTGAAGATAATTTGTCAGACTTTTGAGTAAAATTTGATCCTAATAGTTTAGAAGGTTTGATTAGCATTAAAGATAGGGGCTCTGTTGGTTCAATTGAGAAAGTTGCTAAAGAGGTTATGGATAAGGATAAATTTGATATTAGTGCTGCAAGTACTAAATTTGTTAATGATGAGTCTAAGTATGTTGATGTAACCTTATATGAAAATACGTTAGTTTGATGATGAGAATCTAAGAATTATACGTTTGTGCCTATTAGTTTTTTGGATCCAGATAATCAGAATGATAAATGTGTTGTTCGAAAAAACTATAGAGTAAAATCATGAAATAAAATTTTGATGAATGGTGATATCGTAACGGTTCGTGTTACAGTGAAAGCATCAGATTCTTCTTCATGTATATGAGCTTATTGAGATATTATACAATGACCATGGAATATTTATTATGATAGTAATAATATTATAAAGTGAATTAGATTTCTACAAAATCAAAAAGATAGTATCATTAAATCAAAAGATTGAAATTTCTCGTATATCATAGATAACATTAGATTATTACCATGAGAAAAAATGGTATTTGAATATGATTTAGAGTATCATGCACTGCCTTTGAAAAAGATGAGTATTTCTTATGATAGTTTTTGGTCTAATGATAAATTACCTGATATAAAATTGCAGTGTGTTGATTGATGTGTAAAAGATTTTAGTTGATTTATTAATATTTGAAAGAGATTGTTTCAGGGTAAGTCGATTCCTCTCCAAAAATATATTGATAAAGAATATGAAGATGAGGATGATATGACTAAAGATTATAGTGAAGACGTTATAGAAAATTGATCGAACGTAAATCAATTACCGGGAATGGTAAAAGATAAAATAGATCGTATTAAATTATTAAAATCAACAAGTATTGAAATAAGTAATGATGAAGAGGGTAGGCAGGATTTAAAATCGGAATTGCTTAGAAGAATTGAAGAATGATGATTGGAGGCATTAAATATAAGTTTGAATATAAATTTATCAATTTTTGAGGAGCAACTAGATGCGATTGAAGATGTAGTTGATGATTTAATGAAATGAATGTGTAATTGATTTAGTTTTTGATGATCTAACAATTGTAAATGATTGCCAGTACCGTTTAATCAGGCATTTCTTGCTCCATGAAAATATCACTTGTTTGGTTGTTGGGAGTTGCCAGTGGGACCACTTGAGTGATGAATACCTGTATTTCATTACCCTGGTACAATTCGAGTTCCTACACCAGCTTGAACTGTTCCAATTCCATTTCCGTGGTGACAGAAATCTTCTTTAGATGATTTTTTGTGGGCAGGTTGATGAGTATATCCTTCTTTTATTAGAATTTATGCGGCTCCTACTTTAACTGCTCAACTTTGAATTGCTATATGTATGTCTCCGTCTGCTGTTTGGAGTAAAATACCATCTCCTATTTCTGATATAGCGGGTAATTGTGTAGTTTTTGCTGTAAAACCTCAATGTAAAGGTGGAGATACAACGAAGAAAAAGGATAGTGATAATCCTAATGAAATTTACGATAGTTTTATAGAGGAAGTAAGAGATAGTTGAATATGTTTGCAATCTCAAAAGTGATTACAGGTTACTAGAAAGTGACATCGTTCATCGCCTTTTAATTTGTATTCTTATAGTTCTAAGTCAACTGATTCCAATCAGTATGCAAACGGAGAATCAAATAATAATTTAGAGTTTGATGGTAATTTCTTATGAATAATTAATTTAGAAACATCGGCTTATATTTGAGGGGATACTGATATTCCGAACGAAAATAATTCTTTCTTTATTTGAGATGTTGATATTTTGTGATGAGATTTTAGTATAAATAAGATTAGGTGATGAATTCAACAATGAATTAGAAAAATATTAATTGATAAGCGGTTAGATCCTCAAATTAGGTATATAGTGAATCAATTGACTAAAATGCATGTGAATATTAAATTGCCAGATGTTTCAAATCTTATTGATAATGAAATTTGAACTATTCAAAATGTAGGTAAAAACATTTGAAATATTTGGAAAACTGATTTGGGATGATTTACAAAAACGGACACTTGATTTGCATCCAAATTAGGTTGATTCTCTTATATCAATCATGAAAATTTAGAGAAGTTTAATGAAGCTATTTCTAATCCATTTGAGGCATTAGCTGGATTGATGAATGAGAGTAACATAATTAATATTTCAGTAGAACCAATAACAGTAAAAGTCCCTATGATTTTTCCTGAGGATATTAATGAATATAGTATTTATTTACAGCAATGGTTGGATGTTAATGAAGAAATTATATATGGATGGGCATCGATATTGGATAAAGCTCAATTTGAACTTGCAATAAAAGGTTGGGAAAGGTTACAAAATCAAGTTTATGTTAATCTGATGACATTACAAAAATATAGAAATTTTCCGTTTGAGATTTATGAATGGATACATGTGATTGATAGATATATGTCTGAATTAGCTTCTTTAATTAATAATACAATTTGATATTTAGCTTATTGGACATCTACTAACTCCCAGAGATTTGTTTGATATGTTGATGCAATAGTTCTTATATTGAACATAATAAAAACATATCAATTATTGATTAATTTTTCGGTGGAATGGTGACAAAATTGCTGAAATTGTACAAAAGATACATATGATCAATATTCATGTAAATTATCTCTTTTGTTTGATATGATTCAGTTACCGATAATTCAAATTCCTAATTTTAAATTACCTAATATTACTATAGATGTTTCTGATATTGATTTAAGTTTGGATATTATTTTGCCGGATTTCAATTTTCAACCAGTCAAAATTAATTTGCCTGAATTGCCGAATTTACCTGAAGCTCCGTCACTTTGAATTGAAATTAGTTTGAATTTGCCTGATATTCCTATGTTGCCAGAGCCACCTGAATTACCGGAGTTACCATCATTTATTCCTGAAGTTGAGCTTGAGTTACCAGTTTTACCTCCAGCTCCGGAATTACCAAAACTTCCAAATGAAATTGAAGCAATAATTAAGGTTGCTAAAATAATTTGAAAAATATATTGTATTGTGAAATGAAAATTTTGACTTGTATGAGAAAGTTCAGTTAAAGCTAAAATTGAACAGTTAACGCAGAGAACATACGAAGTGAAATGGATAGATACTATTATGGACTTTACGAATTGGTCGGTTGCTCCTGTTCATAATTATTGATTGGATTATGAGATATCATCTCAGGTGGATTTACAATTTGATTTCTCGACCTTTTATAATTATTTGGATACTTTAACTAAATCTATTAATAATATAAGTACATCTGCAACAAATTGGGTGAATAGTAAAGTTGATACTATTGTAAATGATAATCCTGTTGTATGAGCATTAGAAGAGATTGATGGATTAAATGCTAACTTAAATGTAGAATTATGAATGGTCGATGTCTTAAATTTGGATTGAAATATTGATGGATTGCTAAGTGATGAAATTGAGTATGTTGATTATGATAGTGCAAAATCTAGGCTTGAAGATGTGTTAGTTTATTTTGATAATGAAACGAAGAATACTACGATGTGAGAGACGATACAATCTTCTATTAGTAGTATTAGAAAACAAATTAATAAAACAAATACGGTGGTATCTAATATTGAAGGTATAGAAAAACTTCAAAATGATGTGATGGGTTATCTGAATAAACAAAAATCAGGTTATGATGCTTTAGCAGATTTAATTAATACTGATTATGAATGATTCTTAGCTATGGTTGGTTCTCAAAGTACTGAGGAAGACGCAAGGACATCGTCAAAATCTTGAGAATTGTTAACTTTTAATGTTAAATTATTTAGTTTAGATTCTTCTACGAAAGATGTTATTGAGAATATAACTAAGACAAATCCTTATGAATCAATTTTATCTAACAAGAAATCTGTTATTGATTGATGTTGGAATGCGATAAATTCAAATACAGCAAATGATTTATGATTATCTGAATCACAATATTTGGTGTTACGTGATAATATATCATCGGTAAAAGATAAGATTACTACATTATATTCGATAACTAGGCCGATTTCTTCTACTGAATTGATGGCTAAAAATTCAAAAATTACTACTAATAAAACATTATTATCATCTTCTGAATCTTCAAGATTATGAAGTAATATTGAAGTTGCAGATGTTATTGATCCTTCTGTGCTTTCAGAATGAATATATGCGAAAATAAATAAATGAGCTGATAGTTGAAAGTTAACGAAAGTTGTGTATTCAGATTCTTTTGCTTCAGATATATGAAAAAGGTATTTTCATACAGATCATTTTAGAGGTGGTGATATTGTATTGTATAGCGATGGATGAGTTTATTTAAAATGTTCATGAGGAGAATGTTCAAGAGGTTGATGAGAAGAAAAATGAAAGTATTATGTTTCTGCTACGGTGACGGAAATTCCTTATAAGGAAACATGGTTGAAGTTTGGAGGTAATCTGAAGTTGAAAATTGCTGATTTGAATAAAGAAGTGAAAAACCGAAAAGTTTTATGACAGACTTATGATGCTTTGCAGTTCTCATGGAGTAAGGATGAAAGTATTGATTGATATTTGATTAAATTAGTGGAAAGAATTGATAATAGTTATGAGAAAAAGGATTATACTTCTGTTACTACACCAGTTAAATATGTTTTAGCAGTTCCAGAAGAAATAAATCTTGATGAATTGTATTCTAATAACACAAAATTAGAGTTGTTGAGAGAAAAGGGTAAAAAAATTAAAGATTTATATTGAGTTGATCTTGTCGAAGTGGTTAATTATAGTAATTATAAAGATGAATCGAGTGTAACAATATCAAATATTGATAGGAAATGGTATTATGGTCGTGTAGCAACTCTTAATCTGGAAGATAATACGTATAATATCTCTTCTCCGTGGTCAAATCAAATTGTTGCATGAAGGCAAATTCTTTGAGATGATTTATCTCCTGAAGGAAATCCAATATTATATAGACCTAGTACAAAAGATATTGTTAGTCAATGAAATAATCTTGAGTGATATGTTTGAACTAGGTATAATTTGATTGTGAGTTGGAAAGATAATGTTTCTTTATCTTATATAAATCTTTCAAAGTGATGAAAAATATTGGATGAAAAATATACTACAAATGTTAGTGATATTGTAAGCACAAATATTGATATTCATACTCAAGATGGTTATGAAACTTTTTCAACGGTTTGAATTGATCAATTTGGCAATAAGACAGAAAAACAAATAATTGTTAATTATTCTATTCCAGAAATATCAATAACTGATATTTCAAAAGATTCTGATTGAGAGACTGTTAGTATTAGGGCAGATCTTTCTCAAGATATTGATCAATGAAATGTTTCTTTCCAAAGAAAAAGAGGAGCGAAGTGGAAAACCATAAAAGTGAGAGGAGCTGATTCTGCAGATTTTTCATTAAAATCTGGTTCCGGATTTGTTCAGTGAAGTCCATTTTCTTTAGGGGATGATGTTGCGATGTATGGTAAAAATTGAGAAGTTTTGGCGTTAATGAATCCTAATACGGCAGAGATAAAGATACAGACAGGTTATGAGGATAAATATGAAGTTGGTGTTATTGTACAAAATGGTTTGGTGTTACAATTACGTGATAAGAAGTCTAAAGATTCAGTATTTTCAATATCTGTTCCAGTTGAGAATTGTTTGGACATAGAAGCTCCTAATTATGGTATTGTAACTTTACCTGAGAATTGAAAGATGGGAATGTTTAATTGATGAAAGGTGGTTTATAAGGATTGAAATAATATACTTTTTGTGTCTCCAACATACCATCTTTATAGTGAAATATGACTTGAATGAATATATGCCTATGATAGGGTGCATAATGCTTTACAACTTACCTTATATCAACCATCGGATTTTATGGATGCGAATCCGATAAAACTTTTGCTAAAGGTTAAGCCATACTTTGAATAATGTGAAAAAAATGTTAACAAAAATGTTAAAAACGCAATTCTGAACTTGATTTTCTCTTGTAATGAGTTGCGTTTTTATTATATATAAATCGATGTTTATATTGTTAATTTAGTAATAATGGTTTTAGATTATAATTTACCACCGCATAATATTGAAGCTGAGAAATGAGTAATTTCTGGGGCTTTAATGGATAGTGAGACTATGCGAATTTTTGAATGAGATGGAATTGTCCCAAATGATTTTTATCAGAAGGAACATTGAATGATATATGAGGCGATTTCTAAATTATGGAATGAAAAAAAAACTATTGATCCTGTAACGATATCTGATCAGTTATCAAAAAATTGAAATTTAGAAAATGCATGATGAATTGATTATCTTTATGAATTATCAGCTTTTTTGATATCTACTTCTCCTTGTGTGGAATATAGTAAAATTGTGAAAGAGAAATCATTATTGAGGCAAGTATTAAAAGTTTGTCAACAAATTACATGAGATGCGTACGAACAAAAAGATACAGTAGAAATATTTGATAGTATTGAGAAAAGAATTTATGATCTTACTCAAAATCAGATTTGAGATAATATTTTAGATATAGAAGAGATATTAAAAAATAGGGTTGAGGATTATATGGAGATTGTTGATCATCCTGAAGATTTTAATGCAAATAAAGTTAATTCTGGTTACCATCAAATTGATGAAAAACTTACATGATTTAAGCCAGGGGAGTTGATTATTCTTGCTGCTAGGCCTGCTATGTGAAAAACAGCATTTGCTCTTAATTTGCTTACTAATATAGCACTAGATCAATGAAAGTCTGTTGCGATGATGTCTCTTGAAATGAGTGTTGAATCCATTGTAGATAGAATTATGTCTCAGGTTTCTTGAGTGCCTATGTACAAAATTTCGAAATGAAATTTAGATAATGCTGATTTTGCTCAAATGGGTGATGCTATGGAAAAGTTATCTACTGCTAAAATTTATTTGGATGATAAAGCTTGAATTACAGTTCCAATGCTAAAATCAAAACTTAGAAAGTTGAAGATAGAGAAAAAAGAATTGGATTTGGTAATTATTGATTATTTGCAATTGATGCATGCAAATGTTTATCATAATAATAAAGTGCAAGAGATTTCGGAAATTTCTCGTTGATTAAAAGAATTAGCTAAGGAATTAAAGGTACCTATTTTAGCATTATCTCAGCTTTCTCGTGAAGTTGAAAAAAGAGTAGATAAGAGACCTCAGTTATCAGATTTGAGAGAGTCAGGTTCAATTGAGCAAGATGCTGATGCGGTTTTAATGCTTCATAGAGAGGAATATTATGATCCAGATACTGATAGAAAATGAGCAACGGATGTATGTATTAGGAAAAATAGGAATTGAGCGGTTTGAGAAATTGAATTACATTTTGAAAAGGAGATTATGAAATTTGTGGAAACAAAGAAAAAAGATAAGATATGAGATGGAACTTATTAGTTTTTAGTTATAGTATTATTCGAAAAGTTCTTTTCGTAAATCAGATATAACATCTTCATCCTTTTTGTTATCTTTATTTGTATCGGTTGATGTTACATTGCTTGAAGAACTGTTTTTTAAGGATGTATTTCAAAATTCTCGTGGAGTAACAGTTGTTTGAGAATATATCAACATTGAGATTAAAGGGTTACGTTTTTTAATGTAATTTTTTAATTCATCTATTGTTGAGAAACCTTTCGTAGAATCCAATTCGTTTGATGTGTAAAGTCAGTTTTGGTTTGTAGTTATGAAATATATTTTTCAATTTGGAGCAATGTAGCGATCCGTTCAATTGCTTGTATCTGAATAAGGTGTTGTAATCCAAGATCTATTTACGTAACATTCAGCGTTTTGTGCGTTTTTTGAATCGACGTATCTTTTTAGATAATCAATACTTACAAAATATTCTTTTTTGTTTAAATCAGGAGATGTATATGCAATAAGCGATGGAACGTATTCTATATTATATGGTTTGCAACTTCTGGATATGTATTTTGATCAAGAAGATGTAGATGTTATGGGTGATGGAGATGTTAAATTTTTGTTGGTTGAATATAAGTTAGTATTTAATAATAAATCTTCAATACTTTCTTCAATTTCTTTGTCGGTTCGTCAGTCTTTTTTTAGTTGTTCTATTATATCTGCTCAATTTTTTGTTGTATTGTCTGCAGAGGTTGTATCGGCAATGATCACTTTGATATTAGAATTTGAAGATTCTCATAAGTATTCATTAGCGTTATATCATAAGTCTTTCATAGCTACTCTTATTTCATCTTCAGTTCGTCAATCATTTTCTAATTGTTGTAGAATATCTAATCATTTTTGAGTCGTAGCAGAAAAACTTACGGAAAAAAGACAACACAATAGTATGCAAGAAAGTAAGCTTTTCATAAAAATACTGTTTTTTTTCATTGTATGAGAAAATTCTAAAATAATTTTTTACATTGATATTAGGGGATTACGTTTTTTAATGTAATTTTTTAGTTCATCTATTGTAGTA
>JAEEGL015227633.1_pt1 | contig 18194 bp, 11 predicted proteins | sample 9134231 | NCBI WGS metagenome assembly JAEEGL01 (sample SAMN16246548, study PRJNA631951) | gut metagenome | biome: gut microbiome; feature: rumen; material: fiber-attached | host: Bos | place: Iran: Karaj | collected 2018-10 | reverse complement strand
TTGACCACGAAATCATTAATGTTGATCGATTCAGGCATCTCAGATCTTTTGCCGAACTTCTGGAGGTAAGCAGCCATGATCTCAGCGCTTACACGTTCGACATCATTAAGGTTACAAATCCTCGTCATTATTTTTGCCTCCAAAACAAGTTATTTACACCGGGGCGTGTAGTTTGAATTTGAGAAAGCTTACAGTTCGCAAGATAAGCTCCTCAATGTTCAGAAAAGAAATAAATGCCTTATTTGGTTGAAAAACAGAATTGTTTGGCCAAAACGAACATTCGTTCTTTTCGTAAGCAGATGTTATCACGGTAAAAATCAGATTTCAATGAGATTAATGGGACAGTAAACCCTTGTAAAATTTACATTTGAGCAAAATGTCTGATCTTTAAAGCAAAACTGAAAATATTACATTTTTCAAAAGAGAACAAAATCAATATAGTACCAATAATGGAACTATATGCAATTTATACTGAAAAGTTTAAGCTTTTATAAAGCCTTGTTATCTTAATTATTAATGTAGTGTTCTATTGTAGATAACTATTGTTTTTCAACAAAATTAACTTATAGTGAATCAATTCAATGAAATGCACGGTCCAAAGCTGAACCGTACCACGGTTCAAATATTGGTTTGGAAGAGGTGGTATAGTAACGTTCTTTTAATTAACAGATAGTTTGTTGTTTTGATGATTCACTCTCAATGAAGCAGTTCCTAATTGACTATAAGAGATATAAGGATATGACCAATTTAATAGACTGATCCAATCAAATTGAGACATAGAGTGAATCAATAGGAAGCTATACATTATAAATGCTATAATTCAAGTATAGAAGAAGGTTTATACCTCTTCGCTCGACCAAGGACGGATCCCCGGGCATGCACCACATACCGGGGATTATTGTTATCCAAAAGTTACTATCGCATTTCCTATCTAGGGAGGTTTGATGGGAAGAATTGTATTTCCACCTGACTTGGAGTCAACTAAAATAGTAGATGGAATAAGTGATGATTATGTAAAATCAATATCAAAAGAAGTTAGTAAATTCCCGAAATTTGTTACTAGATAGTGATATTGAACTGGATGAGTGTTTTTTAATTTTTGAAATCTGTTTTGACCTATTTCTTCTAAATGAACACCAAATCCGCAGAACATACATCCGTTTCGAGTGTACCCCTTTTTATATAATTCAGGAATTTTCACATTATATTTTTCTATGTACTCAATTATGTCCGCGTCTGTCCAAAATGATAGAGGACGAGATTGATTGTCTCTTCTAACGTGGAAAACGTTACATCCATATTCGAGCCAGTCTTTTTCTCGCTGATAGCTTTCTGAAGCGAGGATGCCGAGTATTGCACACTCCATTCCTAACTCTTTAGCTTTTCTTCTAATAGGGTCTTTCTTTAGTTTTTCGCAACACTTATCTGAAATAGGAAGATCCTTATATTTGATATATTTCTTGAAATTCCTATACATATATTCAAGAGAATTAAGTCTAGTTCTTTCGGTTTTAGCGTGTTGATATGTTCGAATTGCGTTTGAGACTCTCTTTGAAAAAACTGGATAGCCGTAGTAATTAACAACATCTTTGAATGTCCAAGTTCTTCCGTTCGAATCTACTGGAGTTACAATAATAAGATTAGTGCCATTGTGCTCCTTTTCCCATAAGATGTGTTTAATTGTTTCCGGATATTCATTAGTCGTATTAGCGAAGATATGAGTAATATTTGGATTAATGGATTTTGCTATATGAGATAGGACGGTTGAGTCTTTCCCACCCGAATAAGATATATATACTTTATCTATGCCAAATTCATTGATTGCCTGCTGAATGAGCATTCTTGTCTGTGCTATTTTTGAAGCTAAAGATTGATCTCGATAAACTTGTAGCGTTAATCGTCTATCTTTTATATATTCCGCATGCTTTTGACCGCAATCAAGACAATATCTTGGATCATTGGGATATGTGTTGCTATTTTCTAATTCAGTCTTGCAATTAATACAAAGCATTTTTGTATTCCTTTCTGGAATGGTTATTCAAATAACAAAATATTTGTATATTGAGTATAAATACAAATATTTTGTTAGTCAATGGCATTTCGACTAACATAATATATTTATTATTTTGTTTTAAAGGTAAAATGATAAAAGTCGAATAACTAGTATGGAGCATATATGGAGCTTGGAAGACATCTAGCTGAACTAAGAAAAAAATACAAATATAAGCAAACGGATATTGCTGAGAAATTGAATATTTCTCAGCAAGTTGTAAGCAACATTGAGCGAGGTGTAACAGTCCCCGATATTGCATTCTTAAAGGGTGTAGCTGATATTTATGGAATTTCGCTAGATGAACTAGTTGGGCGGGATTTTTCCGGTGCCAATAAAGATTCCGTTGAAGAACAAATAATGGGATACCTTAAACAGTTGGATCCTGAAGGGAAGGCGTTGAGTCTTGGGTTAATAAGCCAAGTTGCTCAAAGTAGAGAAAATAATGGCAAGTAATAGTTTTTTTAATGAAAACACTTTGGAAGAGTTATTGGATGAGATAAAACTCGTATACAAATCTGATAATCGTCCCTGGATAATTGGATATAGTGGAGGAAAGGATTCAACTACTGTTGTAGAGTTGGTCTATAAGATGTTGCAGTCTCTTTCTCCGGAAGAACGTCATAAAGCTGTTTATATTGTTTCATCCGACACCTTAATTGAAAACCCGCTAATCAAGATCTATCTGAATAAAATGAATAATCTTTTGGGTTCTGCAGCTAAAGAAGAGGGGCTACCTATTATTTCAAAAGTCGTTACCCCGCCTGCAAACAACTCGTTTTGGTCAAATGTAATCGGTAAGGGTTTTCCGACGCCACGAATGAATGGTTCTTTTAGATGGTGTACAGACAGATTGAAGATACATCCTAGTGCTGATTATATTCGAACTATTATCTCTGAGAATAATACTGAGGTAGTAGTGCTTTTGGGTGTAAGAAAAGCCGAAAGTATAGCAAGAAAGAGAAGAATAGAAGGAAGAGAACTTGCAAATCGTTTGTTGAATCGTCATGAAACAATAAAGGAAGCATATGTGTATAATCCCATAGTCGAGCTGACAACTGAAGATGTATGGTCGGTTTTGCTAACTATGGATGGCGGAAAGACGCCCTGGGGATCTGACAACAACGAGTTGGTTCAATTATATTCGGGTGCTGATAGTGGAGAATGCCCTTTTGCTGGAATCCAAGCCGGTGGTGGACAGACGCAAAGCTGTGGTAATTCAAGATTTGGGTGTTGGGTATGTACAGTTGTTAAAGAAGATAAATCATTAAACGGATTTATTAAAAGTGGGCATCGAGAACTAATTCCATTAGCCGAATTTAGAAAATGGATTATGGAAATTAGAGATGTTGATGAGTATAGAGAGAAGAAAAAAAGAGATGGTTCTGTCTATTTAATTAATAACGAGCTTGGACATGGCCCGTTTACTTGGGAAGCAAGGAAAATGATCTTAAAGAGATTATTGGAAACCCAAAAGATAATGGGTTATGAATTGATAACTATTGATGAGCTTAAGGCAATAGATAAGATTTGGGATGACGAATTGGATTTATCTCGAAGGACATTAGTAGAACTTTATAAAGAGGTTATGGGCGAGGAGCTTCCCTGGGATCAGTATAAGAAACCATTAATCGATGCTGAGACAGTAAATGAAATTGAGAGACTCGCAGCAGAAAAAGATTTGCCTTTCGATTTGGTAAGAAATCTGATTCTTTCAGTATATCGAGATAAGAACTTCTCGAACCCAAAGATTATGAAGAAGAATTTTGATAGATTGCTTAATCAGCAGTGGCTTCACTATGATGTTCTGAAGGAGATTGAAGATGCGAATTAATAAAATAGTAATGAATAACTTCAACTCCTTTGAAGGATACAATGAATTGGATTTTTCTGGAAAAAGCAAGAAGAAAAACGTAATACTAATTGGTGGTAAGAATGGAGCAGGTAAAACATCTCTTTTTAATGCCATAAAAATTGCTTTATATGGACCGTTAACATTTGGATACATCGGTATTAATCCTCATTATATTTCAAAGGTTAAGGATTACATCAATTCACGTGCATTTCAGACAGCTGAAGTAACTTCTATGGTTCAACTGTCAATCACAATGATTATTGATCGTGAAATTAAGGATTATATTATTACTCGTGAATGGGATTATACCAATAAAAAGTTTGAAGAGAGATTTAGCATCACTGAAGGAAGAAAGCTTCTTTCTGAAGATGAAGTAGCCTATTTCCAGAACTATTTGTTGAGTAGAGTTCCACCAGATTTGTTTGAATTTTTCTTTTTTGACGGAGAAGAAGTAGGAACCATATTTTCAACTCCTGCATACAGTAAATATATTAAGAATGCAATTTTTAAGCTGAATGGTCTTGATACATTCGAAAATATTAGAAAGCTTTCAGCTGGTTATGCGGGTGATGATACACAAGATACTGACATAAGCTCGGAATTCGCTAACACTAAAAAGGAGTTAGATGATCTTGAGTGCCGAAAAAAGGAACTGGCAGACACGATTTCTGATAAAAACCGTATGCTTGACGAAATTCAAGTTGCTTTGGTTGAATTGGAAACAGAGTATAAGAAATCCGGTGGATTAACAAATAAAGAAAAAAAAGCATTGGCTGCGGAGTTTAGCAAAAATGAACAGGTAAAAGCTGATGCGGTTTCAACGATTAAATCATTTGTTGAGGGATTGATGCCGTTTTATATTGTAAACGGGTTTATTTCTGATATCGAAAAACAAATTGAGATCGAAGAGCGTATCGAAATAGCAAATATTGTCAAAGAAAACATTGTTAAGGAACGTGTTATACCTGAACTTGATTCTCGAGTCTCGGAAAAGAATTTGGAAACAGTTATTGCAGCAATCCACAAATTGTTTTCAGTTAACGATGCTGAGAATGTTGAGTTGCTTTATAACCTGTCCAAAGATGAATCACGCCAAGTAAATGCCATTATTTCAAATGTTAAAGCCATAGATAAAGAGAAAATAATAAGTGCTATTGAATCTCGCAAAAGCGCTTCGGCTAGAAATACCGAGATTAATAGCATATTAAAATCATCTTTATCTGATGATGAATCTTCGGAGTATTTGAATCGAGAGAATGAGCTGTTACGAAATCGAGATGTTATTCAAAATGATTTGAACAGTTTATTAGATGAGCAACGCGAATGCGAGACAGAATATAATGAAGTAAAGATTCGCCATGATTCATTGAAGAAGACAATAGAACAATCTGTCCAGACTCAAAATATATATAAGTTGAGCTCGGCTATGACTGTGCTTATGGAATCACTTCTTGAGTCAAAAACACGCTCTATCAGAAGTGGTATGGAAACTGAAATAGTGAATAAGTTGAAATGCATATTTAGAAAGAATAATCTGATTACGCATGTTGAAATAGATCCGGATTTCAGTTTTAACCTTTATCAGGATGCGGTGTTTAGTGCTGATGAACTGGTCCATTTGTATGAGAATGTTGGTGACAGTGATTTTAGAGCAATTGTAGGTAGAGACGGATTACAAAGGTTATTTACTGCTTGTAAAACAAATGAGGTTCCGAGCTTAATTGCTAAATTAAGAAAAACCGATAAATCGTTTGAACTTTATAAACAAATTGAATTAGATAAGCTTTCTAAAGGTGAGCGCCAAGTATTTATACTCTCATTTTATTGGTCTGTTATTGAACTTTCTGAGCAGGAGATACCATTTATTATCGATACTCCTTATGCTCGAATTGATGCTGAACATAGAAAAGGAATATCTAAATATTTTTTCCCGAACATAAGTGATCAGGTAATTATCCTCTCTACAGATGAAGAAATCAGTGAAGAATACTATGAGATTATCAAGCCTTATGTGAATAAAGAATATTTGCTTGTCAATGACAAGAGCCAGAATCGTACGACAATAATGAAAGGTTATTTTTTCGGTTGATACTATGATTTTCAGATTAAAAACTTCAAAAAAGACACAAGAAATATTTCAAGAATTAGAGAAGAGAACGAATTATAAGCCGTACACTCTGGTTAAGCATGCTATAGCATGGTCATTAGCTGAAAAGACATCTGTTGCAAATTTTAAATCTGATTCGGATGGTTTAGATCTGAATAGACAAACAATTACAGGTGATAATGAGGTTTACTATAAAGTTTTAATTGAACAAGTTGAAGGGCGACACTTGACCGATGAAGAGTATTTTCCGAAATACGTAAAAGCACATATTGATAGGGGAAGTCTCTTGCTTCTTGATATGTATAATCATGCTGGTTCGGTTGATAAATATGTATTGCAAGTTTTAGGAGTGGGAGACACAGTATAATTATAGGAGAAGCGATATGTCTGGAGTATACGGAACAACTATAAGTGTAAAAAAATTATATAACAATTCAGAATCTGTTTTGAGATTCCTACCTGATATCGGCGATGAGCTATATAAAATTACGCTAGGCAAGGGTAGGCATTATATTATTCCTAATTATCAAAGGGAGATTAGATGGGAAAGTGGTCAGCTGATTACACTTATTTCTGATATTCAACATGGGGATAAGTTTTTAGGAAATATAATACTTTCGATGTGTGACGATGGAAATTTTGAGATTTTGGATGGTCAACAACGCACAACCACTATATATTTGATCGTAAAATATATTGAGACAAAGTATAAAAATCGATTCCCTAATCTTGATCTTTGCCAATTGGACTTTTATAGTTTTAGTGGCTTTTGGCAGTTGTTTTTGAATTCGTTTGATCAGAGCAAGTTCGCCGATTCTGATTATAGAAAACTTTTGGATTCTGATGATTACAATCAGTATTATAAATACATAAAAATATGGAGTGAGATAGAAAGTAGTGAATATCTTAATACTCCGGATAAGGCCAGAAAATGGTTGGATAATTTGTACAAATGTGAACTTAATATAATTATTAATACCGATTCAAGTGAGCAGGCTATTCAGCGTTTTTTAGATGTAAATTTAAAAGGAATAAAATTAGATACGGAAGATATTTTTAAAGGAAATCTTTGCGCATTAAATAATTCCGCGGAAACTCATGAAAAATGGAAAAAGATTAAGAAGTTTTCGGCTTCTATAAATCCCATTGTTAATAGTTCAGAAGATTCTGTGTATCCACTAATGACTTTAATTGAGCACTTTTTTAGGTGTGCAATGTCAAAACACGTTGAGTATAAGAAAATTGTTTTTAATTCCGATTTTCTTTTGAGTGAAAACCAGGAAATTGAATGCTCACAGTATTGTAAAGGAACTCATATTCTTTCTGCAATTAATGATAATAGCTATATAAGCACATGTCTGGATGATTTAATAAAAATCATGGAATTAATTGAGAGCATTATTAAATCTCCAGATAGATCTGAAAAATTTAATGCATACATTGGAGAATATAATAAGAGAGCACCTAGTAAAAAACGAATACAAGATTTGGAAATCCGCGTTATGAATAATTTAATACGGAAGATACTTCGCGATAAAAAGTATGACGCACCCAAATGTTTACTGATGCGTTATTTTTTAGATTTGATTTATATTGATTCTTGTTCTGATAAGGAATTGAAAAATATATATACTGTTTCATCAGCTGCACTTGTATTTTCACTGTTCGAATTTAAGAAGGAATTAAAGTGTATTACTAAACTTATCGAAGCTGATGATTGGTGTAAGGCCTCATATGATTATGTAGTAGAGAAGATTAAATCAGAGTCAAATTCAACAAAGATATTACGCGTATCGTTTGATGCTACAATGCTTGAAGAGGCGGATTCGGTAAATAACACACAGAAATTCCGTTGTAAAACGTTGGCTACTATTTATGAGTATTGTGAGTTCGTTGCTGATAGAGTACAAGTAAAATCGCTAAGCTCCTTAGATGAATTCTTAAATGATGAAAGGAAGTTTTCGTTTGAGCATTTTATTATTAACGATAGTGATAAGATTGAGTATGAAAATACAAAGGGTGTCATTATAAATTTCGAATATCCCAAAAAAATTAAGCAATATAAATACAGTCTTCTTAATTTTATTTTTATTCCAGAGAAACTAAATAATGATCTGGGTAATCTTCCTGTAAGTATAAAATGCAAGGAATTAACCAGTGGAAGATTCAAAAAAGATTTTGATGACGTGAATTCGGAATATTCTCGGATGCTTGTTAGTAACGCAGAAACGTGTTTCAAGATGCCCGATTTAGATTTGTTTGATTCTGCTGAAGATGCTGAAAAAGCCTTAAAAGAATATTATGATGAGCCGTTTAGACAAAATATGGCTGATTTTACTAAGGCTGTTTTTACTAGCATAGGAGGCTTGCTGTGATTTATTTGGATAATACTGCTACATCTCCAGTCTTGCCAGAAGTGTTAGATGCAATGCTACCGTTCCTAAAAGAGGAATATGGCAATCCCTCAAGTAAGTATTATTGCAAAGCTGATAATGCTAAAAAGGCAGTTGAGAATGCCCGTCAACAAGTTGCTGCTCTATTAGGTGCTGATCCGGAAAGCGTTATTTTTACCGCTGGAGCCACAGAAAGCACGAATTTTATAATAAAAGGATATCTTGATTACCGAAAGTACTATGTAGACGGAAAAAATCATATTATTTCTACTACGGTTGAACATAAGGCTACTCTAAATACTTGTAAGTATCTTAATGGTGATATTTATTCAAATTCAGATCCAAGTATTTCATTGTTTAATAATCGTCCCAAGGTTGATAGAGGGTTTGAAGCAACCTTTGTTAATCCAACACCTACTGGCGAGATTACTGCTGACAGTATTAAAGCCGCCATAAAAGATAATACAGCAATGGTTTCGGTCATTTGTGTTAATAATGAAATTGGTACTGTTTCCAATGTCCAGAAGATTGCTGATTTATGTCACGAAGAATGCATTGCTTTTCATTCGGACTTAACCCAAGCTATAGGAAAAATCAGGGTTGATGTTCATAAGATGGGTATAGATTATGCATCATGCTCTGCTCATAAAATTAATGGTCCTAAAGGCATAGGAGCCGCTATTGTTAAAACAGATGCTTATGGAATAGAACCGATTACAGCATTTATGCATGGCGGCGAACAAGAAAATGGTTTCCGAGCAGGCACATTAGCGGTTCATAATATTGTTGGGTTCGGAAAGGCTGCTGAAATAGCACTTAGAGATTTCGAGAAGAATTCAAAAAGCATTTCTGAACTAGATGATTTCACAGTAAATGAACTATTAAGAAATGAAAAAATACTGTTAACTAACCCAGATTCTAATAGGCAAAAGGGTATTATAAGTATAATAATTAATAAAAATGATTTTAACAATGAACTGTTTATAAAAGAAATTAGTAATGAAATAGCTATTTCTACAGGATCGGCATGTAGTGCTGGAGAACCGTCCTATGTATTAAGTGCTATTGGTATGAAGGACAAAGTAACAAAGGTTTTGCGTATTTCATTAAGTAAGACGACTACGAAAGAGGAAATTACTAGATTAGTTGAAATAATTAATAAAAAAGTTTGAGGGTAAGTATATGACAAATATTAGCAGTCAGGACTGTTTTATTAGGACACTATCCAAATTAAGAGTATCTTCCAAGGAAGCTGTTGCTTCAGCTGATTTTTCTAGTCCTGATGCTATGTATATGCATATTGAACGCCCGGTACAAGAAAAGTTCGTATCTATATTGAAAAAAACACACTCTTTAAACCACGCTGTTCTTGTATTGTTATGCGGTAGCGTTGGTGATGGAAAATCGCATCTTTTGTCCTATTGCAATTCGGAATACTCCGAGTTCATGGGAGCTTTTAAAGTTCACAACGATTCGACAGCAAGTCTTTATGTTGATAAACCGTCATCTTTTACATTGGAGAAGTTGATGGAGGGTTTTAAAGACGAAAATCTTGAACAATGTACTGATAAGCTGATTTTAGCTATAAATCACGGTATTCTTGGAGTTTTCTTGGATTCTGACACGAAAAACGAATATTCAAAATTGAAAGAATACGTCCAAAAGTCAGGGTTGCTCGATGCTGGCAATACAGACACTGTGAACGATGAATTCTTTTATTCGGTTAATTTTGCAGACTATCATCTATATGAACTTACTCCCAATGGTGTGAAATCTGATTATATTTCAGGGATACTTAATAAAATCACCGCGCATGATGAACAGAATAATCCTTTTTACAGAGATTATTGTTCTTGCTGTGCAAACTGTGAATCTCGTGATGTGTGTCCTGTAAAAGCAAATTATGAATTGCTTAGTGATACCAAAATACAGAAGGGCATTGTTAATGTCTTAATTGAGAGTTTTATTAAAAATAAATTGGTGATTTCTACAAGATCGCTTTTGAATTTTATTTACGAGATAATTGTTAATGAGAAACACTTTGGTAGAGGTAATATTAATCCTAGAAAAATCCCTCTAAATATAGACAGCAAAGAATACCTAGAATCTTTGCTGCCTAATATGCTGTTTGGCCGAAAAGATAATTCTGACATCTTAGAAACAATAAGCGATATTGATCCACTTAGAATACGAAATGAAAAAGTGGATGATTTATTTGTTTTGTATGCTAATACAAATAGTGTTTTTTCTATGTTTAGCTCTCATCTCAATCCTTATCTTGGTTTACTCCATAAAATTGAGAACACTGACTTTAATGAGCCTTCAACGCAAAAAATAAAAGAATTATCGCTCTTCTTATTTGTTAGATTGTGTTGGTTAACAGAAACATTAACGGATTGTTTTTACTACAACGAAGACTATTTAGAGTTCGTATCAGCTTTGTATTTATGGAATACCGGGAAGGGCAAGGAATTAAAGAAGATATATGAAATAGTTGAAAAAGGTGTTCTTTCATGGAATGGATATGTAGAATCCAACAAAGAAATGCAACTCCCAATTGCGAATCAAAAATCACCGTATCATTTAATCCAGAGTATTACTATTAAACAAACTATTGATAACCTTCCGCCAGCTCAAGAAGGTAATCTTTCTGTATTTAAAGATGTCCTAAAGTTGAAATATAAAGTGAATAATAATTCTGCATATGAGCTGGATGTAGACTATTCTTTGTATAAGCTCCTTCATAAAGTCGCTAATGGGTATATACCAAGTTCTTCTGACAAAAGAGTCAATGTAAAATGCGTTGACTTCATAAATAGCATTATTTCGGGAGGAAATAAGTCTGAAGAACTCGTTGTCAGAGATATTTCACAGCAAACTAAGATTGAGTATAAACTTTCATATGATGAGTCATTTGGTTACAGTTTTGAGGTAAATTGATATGAGTGATTTTTGGTTAGATTTAGACAGTGATCAGGGCTTGATAGCCAAAAGCATCAACGAATCAAACAACCGACATAAAAAAAGCGAGGCGTTGGTTCCTTTTGTAACTAAAACGGGTTTAACTGCGCAGTATTATACTAATTTCGCAGGCACAATAGGTGCATTTAGCCGATATTTATCAAACTTAAAACCCAAGTTGATTCTTAATGAAGACACTATCGAAGCGTTCCATAATGAAATAAGTAACAGAGTTGAAAACAGCACAAAAGAGGAATTGGATTATTTATTTGAAATAATTGACAGCCTATATTTTGAGCAGGGTAAAATCCAACCGGTTAATATCAAATCATTAAGTTTTATCGAGAGCAACACTGCTCAGACTCAAGTGGCTGAGTTTATGTATGAATTGTTCGTTAAACCGTACAATTTAGATGCGGCATATAAGCAGATGGAATCAAGCGAAGATAGTAATGTATTAGATAAACTGGTGTTTGATTCATTAGGTAGTGAAAAGGCTAGTGAAAGAAATAGCTCTAAAGCCGAATGCTTTTTGCCATATGTTCAAGACATGTTTAAACAAGATTTCGAGGCACTTACATCAGACGCAGAAATATACAAGAAAAACATATTTAGATTCCTGGCATATTATTATATGTTTTATGTTAGCCAACTAGCTGTAAAACTAAGCAAATTTGAACATGGTAAAAGAGATGAACTTGAGGAGATATATTTAACGCTTAACTGGGAAGTCGTCTCTAAGTCTCGCTTAGGGTATAAATATGGTTGGAAATATGTTAATGATCGACTTAGCCATATGTTTACTCATTCAATCTTAATGGAGTATCTCTCTAATAATATTGACAATAAGAACTATGACTATATTGGACTTTATGATCGATTTAATGACTCAGACGAAGATGAAAAGGTTTCATTAGAAATTGCGAGACTTACTGAACTATACAAAGCATGGATCGGAAATAGAGTCGATTTTTCTGGTTGTGTTCATGATGAAACGAAAGATGGTTCCTGCAAGGTGATAAATGAAGCAAGAAAGCTTTACGAAACTATTGATTATCAGTTTATTAAGGGAGGCAATATTTCACACTATAGAGGTTTTAACTCTAAGTTCATTGAATTTGTCCAAAGAAACTTTGGCAAAAGACGTGGAATGCTTGGTTATACGATTGGTGTAAACGAGAATGATGTTATTATGTTTACCCAATTAATTTTGAAGGAAAATGAAGGCAAGATTTTAATCACAAAACTATATGATGAATTTGAGAAACGTGGTTTGCGTTTCGATAGAGATTCAAAGAAGAAAATAACAGAATTATTCGAAAAAATGAACCTTTTGGATAAAAAATCGGATTGTGGAGAATCGCAGTATGTCAAGTCTATTTTATGATTATATTTCTTCAAAAATAATAACATTCTTCCAAACAAACGCCCCTAAATCAGGAGATAAGTTTTACATTCAGTTTGATTCCGATGAACAAGTTGAATGCCTTTTTAATGAGCTAAAAGAAAACGTGTTAGCTAACCCATTTTCTTATGTTGATAATGACCGTAATCAGCAATATGATACTTACGAACTTAACTTTGGTGATGTGCAATTAATAGTTTGTGCTTCAATTAATCAAATACCTCACCCTGATTTTCTAGCTACTATTCGTAATCTTGTTGGTGTGAGCGAAGGATATGAGAATAAAGCCTGTCTATCTATTTTTGCATCTGAGCCCGATAGTATCCTTGGTGGCGCTGGTAGTCTTGCTAAAGAAGGAATGCCATTAAATGTTACTTTTATTGAACGCGATATTAGTAGAATGATTGCTGAAAAGGGATATTCAGAACAGGATAAAGCCATTTTGGATTTCTACTTATTAAATAAGTCACAAGAACTTGAATGGGAGACTGCAACATCTTTATTTGAATATGAGGAATTGATTGAATGTTTAAACGAATCATATATTTCTGAAGCAAAATATAAAAGCTTTGAGCTTTTTTATGATGATCAACTGTTTTTTTATAATGAGAAGCAGCTTAAAGAAGCGATACGGGATAATCACAACCATTTTGTTGAGATTTCTGAAATACATAACTATGGTCCCGATGAAACGCGTTTAGAAAGGCTTTATGGCGAAGAGGGCGCAAAGGCTCTTATGGCGTCAGATTGGCAGAATATAAAGTATTCTGATATTAAGAAGTTTATAGAGAAAAAGAAAAAGGAAAATGTAGTTGAGTATTTTCCTATTATAGGAGATCCTAAAGTTTGGGATAAGGAAGAAGGAACATCCAAAGCCAAGAGCCGAACAAGAAATATAATTTGTTTTCTAGATCCAGCAAAGACAGAAATGGAAGTTTCTCTTTCTTTTTCTGAGTTTACAAAATCTGAATATATTAACATTCCAAGTGAGTTCCAATCTTCAGTTGAATGCGTAAATAGTGGTAAGAAACTTAATGTCAAGCTCACCTCCATAGAAGATAAAGCTGCGTTTTATAGGATAAAATACAATGCCAATGGAGTTGTTTTTGATTTTAAATTTGTTGCTTTAAGATGCCAGCCGTCAATTATTGAAAGTATAAAAACTCAATATACAATAGAAATCAGAAAACCGGAGACTTCAGCTATCAGAATAAATTCTGATGATGATGTAGTTGTTTTCAATGAATATTACGATCAGAACAAAAGTGAAGTGATTAATGAAAGTGAATCGTGCATAACGATCCCTAATGAAACAAGAGTTACCATCTCAATTGGTGAAGATTATCCTTACGCAGAGGATAATGATGATGTTAGATTTGTAATTTCAACAAATGGATTTATTATTCCAGTAATTAAAGCGTTTGTTGTAGATAAACCTACAAATATTGAAGGCGTTAAGTTATGGTATTTGAAGAATGCTAAACAGTCCAATTTTATAGTTGGTGGTGAGAATAGTTTCCTGTTCGGTACAAAAAAGTATTCTACTCGAAACGAGTTTAAAAGATATATAGAACTTGAATTGAAGTATATCGAATTGGGAAGTCCTTTTGCCATAGAAAAATATGATGGACTTGAAGCTGTAGATATATCACTTCCAGTTGAAGTAAGAGATGCTTTTAATAAGATAATTGAATTTTTCAAGAGCAACAACTCTATTCCTAGTCTTGCATATGTTAATCCAGAACTGCGTTCTTTATATGAAAACTATATAAAGGCAATTCTTGTTGCAATTGATTCTATTCCGGAAAATGCATATTTGACAGAAGAAATAAAAGGTATCTTTAAGCTGGGAATGATTAAACGTCAGATAGAAGATAAGGAATTACTTCTTTCTCCACTTCATCCAATAAACATTTCTTATCAACTATTTATTGCTGAACAGAATATAGCAGGCCTTGATGATGAAACAAAGTTACTGAAGCAGTTTCAACAATCATCGTTATTACCATATATTAATGTGGATCCATACACAAATGAGAATCGCGTTTACATTCCTATTGAGCAATCTCATAATCCTGAATGGAAAGTCTATGTCGATGAAAACCTTCCGAGATATAAAGGTTCTAAGGATTTCGTTTCTAAACTTGTTCCTGATAAAATTCGTGAGTTTGCAGATCATTTTAGTTATCTGTTTCCGAATAATTCTGGTGCTCCAATCAAAATCAATTTAATAAACACTGGCGATTGTAAGGAGATTGTTCAAGGCATTATAAATTACTATATAGGTGAGTTAAGAAGAAATAACAGCAAGCAAGTCTTGCCTATGAAGGTAACGTTATATACTGATGCTGTAATCGATACAGCTTTCGAAAAAGTGTCTAAAATTGAGGATATAGATGAACTAATGGACATCTTTGATTTGCATGATGTCCATATTGGAAACATTGGTCTCGATGACATTATTGATATTTATAGGAGAAATGTTGATTTCTATATCCGAGATACTCAGAAGTTTGAATACTCACACATTACATTTATTGAACTAGCAAATAATAATCAGCCTATAACAACTGAGATGAGTGATATTCCGTCAGGAATAGTAATGAATGGAATTGCATCATCAGTTCCTTCGGAAATGTTAGGAGATACATATCGAACCGGATTTGGTACGAAATATGTTGAACGAGACTCTGAGCTGATTAGACTTTGTGTTGGTTTAAATGCACTAAATGCAGCAATTAATGGTGATTCATATAGGCGCAATGCTTGTTGCGCTTCGAGAATGGGTGTAGGAGAGCATTCTCTCCTCGAAAGAGTATATGATGCTAGCAACTGGGTTACATTTATCAATCCGAAAGTAGACTTAAATTTCTTTAAAACTGATTCTGGGTCAAGTGATTTGATGATCATAAATTATAGTGATCAATATAGTCTGTCTGGATATGATGCAATTACAGTTACAAAGAAATCAAAGCAATATCAGGATGCAATTAGCCGATATCTCACAACAAATGGTGTTGAGAATACAGATGTATATTCTAAGGATATTATTAACATCTTTAATGCTATAAATGGAGATTGGTTAATTAGAATGCTTTCTAAAAAGAATCAATTTCCTGTAGAAAAACTAAGCATTCTATCAGCTATGAAACTTGCTGTTGCTAGTTTTTCTAATCAGGGTGTTATTTGGATTCCTATATCGTTGGAAGAAATATTGCGTGTTTCTGGATCAGTGGGATTATCAAAGAGTGATTCTATTTTCTCAACTAAGAATCTTGGTTTTGAAGGTAGTACTAGTGATGATATTCTTCTTGTAGGTATAAAAGAAGGAAATCCAGTTCAAGTTTCATATTATCCTATAGAAGTTAAGATAGGAAAAATAGAACCTGGTTACTTGGCTAAAGGAATTAACCAAGCATTGCATACACGACAGATTTTTGATGAAGTGCTGGAAAAAGGTGATTGCAAGTCAAAATCAATAAAAACAAGATTGTTCCGTAATTTCTTTATCCAGCAAGTTTTAGTCAATGCTGGAAAACTATTGCTTTTTGATGTTGGAAATGGTGAACAAGGTTGGGAAAAAATAACTTCTTCTGATTTGCGTACAAAGTTAGTTAGCGAAGAATATATCGTTGTTGATTCTTTCTTCGATGATATAGGAAAAGCTGGTGTTGTCTCATTTAGAAATGATTGCACCTCAGATAAATTATTACGCAACCAGGACGTACTAATTATTGAACAGTCAAAGACTAAGGGTATTAATCTGTTGGCTACAGATTTCTCTAATATTCCACTTATTCCATTGAATGCAGTCGAGGAATGTTCTGATTTGAGCACTGTTATCGAGAATGATCAGCCTCCTGTTTCAAATGAGGAAACTACAGTTTCAAGTGAAGATTCTATTGATACAAACAGTTCACAAGAGAATCCGATTGTCGTTTCAAACACTGAATTTACTCATACGAGAGTGCTAATTGGTGAAGACAAGTATAACCGCGAAATATATTGGGAGTTTGGACATAAGGAGCTTGCCAATAGACATGTTTTGATTACAGGAACGTCTGGACAAGGAAAAACATATGCGATTCAGACTATGCTGTATGAACTGACCGTTAAAAACGTTCCGTCCATTATATTTGATTATACTGAAGGATTTAAAATGGCTCAGTTAGATGAATCCTTTAAAGAAAGACTAACCGATAAAATTGAGCAACGAATTATTTATAATACCGGAGTTCCAATTAATCCATTTATTCAACACGAAATTGATATAGATGGAGAGATAATACTTGAACGTCCAGCAGATGTTGCCTCGAGATTATCTGATATTTTTGTTCATGTATATAAATTTGGTAGCCAACAGTCGTCTGCAATCTTTACAGCTGCTTTGAACGGAATAAAAAAATACGGAAAAGGAATGAACATGGAACTTTTCCAGAAGGAATTGGAAGAGGTTGCAGAAGAGAACAAGGCGGCCAATACTGTAATCTCAAAGCTTTCGCCGTTTTTCCATACGGTAGACTTTAATAGTGATCCGTCTTTTGATTGGGGAAGAATTCTGTATTCTGATAATGCCAAAGTTAACATCATGCAATTAACCATTTTTTCAAGTGAAATGCAGGTTGCAATCATCGAAATGATGTTGTGGGATTTATGGTATTACGCTAGTAAGCATGGTTCAAAGGATAAACCCTTTGTTGTGGTTTTAGATGAAGCTCAGAATCTTTCTCATGAAAACAAGTCTCCTAGTGCGAAAATACTTACAGAAGGCCGCAAGTTTGGATGGTCGGCTTGGTTTGCAACTCAATCTTTGCGAGTCTTTTCTGAGGATGTCATCATTAGATTGATGCAGCCGGCATTGAAAATGTATTTCAAGCCTACTGAAATTGAAATGGATAAAATTGTTAAACAATTGAACAATATTAATTCATCTATCAATTGGAATGAAGAACTTCAACGTCTTAAGACGTGTCTATGTATATTTGTTGGAGATAAAATGTTGCCAGATGGAACATTTGCTAAATTAACACCAATAGTAACTAGTATTTCTTCATTCGAGAAACGCAATTGAAATTTTAACTACTATATAATGATAAAAAGCCCCTAGACTGGGTTTGACAGTCTAGGGGCTTTTTAGTTATTGGGGTTGAGCTAAATGAGCAGGGCCAGATATTACATTGCCATCTTCTGACCGCTCTGATCCTCTTCAGGGTTCTGAGCTTCATTGTTATTCTCTTCAGGTTCATCATCAGGGCTGGAGTCTGCATTCTGTGTCTGACCATTACCGGCAATCTTGAGAGACTGAGTCTTCGGATCATACTCGTAGATGTTGTTGGAGAGCTGATCTTCAGGTCTTACTTCATTAGCATTAATCTCTCTGACCATTTTCCCGAGAGATTCAACATCGTCAACAAATCTTTTAG